>OBVX01000878.1_pt1 | contig 12710 bp, 9 predicted proteins | sample 1495161 | NCBI WGS metagenome assembly OBVX01 (sample SAMEA2580023, study PRJEB22360) | human gut metagenome | reverse complement strand
AAGATGTCAGCAGAATATAAATAATAAGTTGATAAATAATTATTGTGGTGTTATGATTAGAAAAAGTTAAGAGGAGGAGTAAGGTTGAAAAATTATAGTATAAAAAAATCATGTCTGATAATAGCTTTTGCAGGGCTTGTGCTGTTTGCTGTGCTCAATGTGGCTGCCATCACGGGAAAAGTGGCACTGATAGGCAGAATCCTTATGCCGTTCTGGATAGGGATATTTATGGCATTTATACTTAATATGCTGATGGTTCCGATACAGAAATTTCTGGAGAGGTTTGTTTTTAAAAAGAGCAGGAAGCCGGCGAAGGCTGTTTCCATTGTGTTTTCGTATCTTATTTTTATTCTGATAATTGTAGCTTTACTGGCATTTGTTATCCCTGAGCTGACTAGGAGTATTGCTAAATTTATCAATAACTGGAGCACATATATAGCTCAGTTTCAGGAGATGGTCAATGAACTTACAGTGAAGTATGACTTTGATACAATTGACCTTAACAGCTTTGTCGCAAGCTTTTCCGATAATATAGAGCGGTTCGCCAACAAAGCATTGACATATATCGGAAATATGGTGCCGCAGGTTGTTTCTTTTATGAGTAACATTGTGAGCTTCCTGTTCAATATTATTATGGCGATTGTGATTTCTGCAAATATTCTTGTCTATAAGGAAAAGCTTATAAACCAGATATCAAGGACGGTGAAGGTTGGTCTTCCGAGGTTCTACGATAAGCTGGCGAGGCTTGCGGTTGTAACAGCGGATACGTTTAGAAGATATATTTCAGGACAGTGCATAGAGGCTCTTATTCTCGGCAGCTTATGCTATATCGGAATGCTCATATTCAGATTCGATTATGCGCTGCTTATAAGTACGGTTATTGCCGTCACAGCTCTTATACCGGTTGCAGGTGCCTACATAGGCGGTGCAGTGGCATTTATCCTGCTTGCCATCATATCACCGATTAAGGCAGTCATGTTTATCGTATATCTTGTGATTCTTCAGCAGATAGAGACGAATCTTATATATCCGAGAGTTGTCGGTTCATCGCTTGAGCTGCCTGGAATATGGGTTATATTCGCAGTCACTGTGGGCGGTGGGGCATTCGGAATACTTGGAATCATGTTTGCCGTGCCGGTTATGTCGGTTGTGTATAAGTTTGTGAGGGAAGCTGTGGTAAAGAGAGAGAATAATCAGTCCGTTAAGAATGAGATTGCAGAAGCAGCGGATAAAAATGATGTTTCCATAGACATGGTCAAAGCAAAAACGGAGGATGAAAAGTTAAAATAAATCAAGAAATGACAATAAACTTGCACGGTTTAACTGTGTAAGTTTTTTGCGTTTTAATGTTGTAAAGTATTATAGTAATTTCTGTTGACAAATCAGAAATCTGTTGTTAAAATACTAGGTAACGTCCGACATATTTATGAGCTGTAAATACAGTTATAGAAGAAAATTGTGAATATTCAACAGAATGAATTGTTATATATTCTATAGCATAACAGTCGGAGGATGATTAATGGAGGTGCTTATGAGACAGAGAGTATTTTCACTGTTGGTTGAGAATGAAGCCGGAGTACTCAGCAGAATAGCCGGACTCTTCAGCCGCAGAGGTTACAATATCGATAGTCTTACTGTAGGTGTCACAGAGAATCCTTCAGTATCAAGAATGACTGTCGCAGCTTCGGGCGAGGAGGATGTCCTTGACCAGATTGAGAAGCAGCTTTCAAAGCTTATTGACGTGAAGAGCATTGAGGTTCTTCCGGAGGGAGCATCTGTATGCAGAGAGCTTATACTTTGCAGAGTGAAGTGTGACGCAAGTGAGCGTTCACAGGTTATCACCGTAGCGGAAGTGTTCCGTGCTAAGATTGTTGACGTAGCACCTGAGAGTGTTATGATAGAGCTTACGGGAAATGAAGCTAAGCTCACTGCTTTCCTTGGACTTTTAGACGGCTATGAGATTCTTGATTTAGCCAGAACAGGTCTTACAGGACTTAAGAGAGGTGTCATTGCGTAGTTTAAGCTACCACGCAACTACATAGAAATACTTTTTATATTCAGGAGGATATTAAAATGGCAAAGATTTATTACCAGGAAGACTGTAACCTTTCCTTACTTGATGGTAAGACAATTGCAGTTATAGGCTATGGCTCACAGGGTCATGCACACGCACTTAACGCTAAGGATTCAGGTTGTAAAGTTATTATCGGTCTCTACGAGGGAAGTAAGTCATGGGCTAAGGCAGAGGCTCAGGGCTTTGAAGTATATACAGCAGCAGAGGCAGCTAAGAGAGCAGACATTATTATGATTCTCATCAATGATGAGCTTCAGGCTAAGCTTTACAAGGAGTCAATCGAGCCGAATCTTGAGCCGGGCAACATGCTTATGTTCGCTCATGGTTTCAACATCCACTTCGGACAGATTGTTCCACCTAAGGGCGTTGATGTAACAATGATAGCTCCTAAGGGACCTGGTCATACAGTAAGAAGCGAGTATCAGGCAGGTAAGGGTGTTCCTTGTCTTGTTGCCGTACATCAGGATGCAACAGGTAAGGCTCTTGACCTTGCACTCGCTTATGCACTCGCTATCGGTGGCGCAAGAGCAGGTGTCCTTGAGACAACCTTCAGAACAGAGACAGAGACAGATCTCTTTGGTGAGCAGGCAGTTCTCTGCGGCGGTGTATGTGCACTTATGCAGGCTGGATTTGAGACACTTGTTGAGGCAGGCTATGATGAGAGAAACGCATACTTTGAGTGTATCCATGAGATGAAGCTTATCGTTGACCTTATCTATCAGTCCGGTTTCTCAGGAATGAGATATTCTATCTCTAACACTGCTGAGTATGGTGATTACATCACAGGACCGAAGCTTATCACAGAAGAGACTAAGAAGACTATGAAGAAGATCCTTAAGGATATTCAGGATGGTACCTTCGCTAAGGATTTCTTACTCGATATGTCAAGTGCAGGCGGTCAGGCTCACTTCCGTGCTATGAGAAACTTAGCAGCAGAGCACCCATCAGAGAAGGTCGGCGCTGAGATTCGTAAGCTTTATAGCTGGAACAATGAGGATGATAAGCTTATCAACAACTAATCTCAGGAATATGGTACATATTTTTATGTAAAACAACTGTTGAAGGACAGAGTAAAAGCTCCACATGGAATTTATATTCCGTGTGGAGCTTTTTGTTGAAATTTTATAAAATTTTATCTGGATATGAGGGACAAAAGGTGTTATGCCGCTTATTCAATATCCAATAATTTATTCACTGCAGAAGCCATTTCAGGGTGTTCCCTCAGCGCAAATATAACCTTTTTTTCGTATTCTGTCGCATTAATCGGTGTATTTTCCTTATACCCAAAGGTACTCAGTATGTCATCAACCTGATATATCTCGCACAGGACAAGGCATCGGGCTGTGCCTGTCCGCTCTCCCAGCCGTACAGTGTTTTATCAGCTACATTTATTGCCTTATCACTGAGCTTCAGGACTACATCGTGTACAGTCAGTGAGTTCTGTTTTCGCAGTTCTTTTAGAACCTTAGCTATCATTTCATTTTTCATGTATTCCTCCGGAATTTACAAGCTCATGTCAGACTATGCCAAGGTGTGGATATGTCTATATCACTATGAGCATTATTTACAGTCAGTTGTATCATATTTTTTATAGCAGCTCTGAAAAATAATTATCTGTTCATAACACAAATGTTTTCGCAATTTACTTTTCTTAGTTTTGCGGAAACATTCCTTTCCTATAATATCCCACACAAACAGGCAGGTCAAATAATTCTTAGAAACACAGAATTATATTGTTGAAATTCTCGAAAATTGAGACTATAATAGTATTAGTTTCTGTGAGAATCGGTTTTTGTTAAAATATTTTCTGCAAAACTAAGAATTTTAATCATGGAAAAATTATTAAGATTGGATGGAGCTTTGAGAGGTGGACAGACGGACTGTTACGCAGAGAGTTGCGCATTATTTGCAGGACAATCATATATCGGCAGAAATTATTGAGCGCCAGACAGGGATTCCGGCAGACAGGTTGACTTATGAGAGTGGTGTGGAACTTGAGGCGGCAGAATTTCTGGAATTGTGCAGATATCTTAATGTCAGACCTGAGAGCTTTAGGAGGACGGAATGCGACGATACAGATGCACGGTGCACAACATAGAATTGGAGAAAAATTTCTGTGATGAATGTGGAAGCAGGGAGAATGTTGAGAGCATATCGGACATTTATTACTGTGCGAAGTGCAATGTACCGCTTTACGAACAGGCATGTCCTGTGTGTCACACAGAGGGTAAGAGAATAGCCTCCGATTTAAGACCTGTATTTCCTAAGGAGAGGCTGCTGTATGAGATATTAGAGGGAGAACCGCTTAAATATATCAATTCATCAGTGTGGAATGCCTCGGGAAATTATTATCTGATAGATGGCGTCTTGAAGCGCTTTAATGTTGCACAGCTTGTAAGACTATCTGATGAAGATATTGTAAGAATTAGAGAATCGTTTAACGAATACGAGGAACAGAATAAGAATAATCGGTTTGAAGAATATGTAAGTCGTTTTATAGAATGTAATAATTCAAGATATGATGAGATAACACAGGAGGCACTCAATTATATAAGGGAAGTGTCGGCAGAATATGACGTGAAGGACATGTTTGTTTCCTTTTCGGGAGGCAAGGATTCGACAGTGACATCAGATCTGGTAATGAGAGCGCTGAGCAATCCGAAGATATTACATATATTTGGAGATACCACGTTGGAATTCCCGAAGACTGAGGAGTATGTAGGCCGTTTTAAAAAATCACATCCGATGACTCCGGTAATTTCATCGCGGAATAGGGAGAAAGATTTTTCCCAGCTATGTGATATGATAGGACCTCCGAGCCGTGTTATGCGCTGGTGCTGTACGATTTTTAAGACCGGGGCAATTAACAGGAAGCTTACAGCATTGTTCAAGGATAAGACGAGCATACTCGCTTTCTATGGAATAAGACGCAGTGAATCGGCGAGCAGAAGCAAGTATGACAGGGAGACACAGGGACGCAAGATTTCAAGACAGAACACGGTATCGCCGGCTATCGACTGGATGGACTTCGATGTATGGCTGTATATTTTGAAGAGAAAGATAGATTTTAATGAGGCGTACACTTACGGCTATGCAAGGGTTGGGTGTTTTTGTTGTCCGAACAACAGTGTATGGTCGGAATTCCTGTCTAAGATATATATGCCGGAGCAGTATGGCAGATGGCAGGAATTTTTAATAGATTTCGCAAAAAGAATAGGGAAGCCGGATGCGGAGGAATATGTCCGCAGCGGCAAGTGGAAGGCGAGACAGGGCGGTAACGGAATAGCCTACGCGGACAATGCGGTTGTAAGCTTCAAGCCATGTGCGCTGGAGGAGAACAGCTTTAATTATGAGCTTTTAAAGCCCATAGATGATGAGTTGTACGAGCTTTTTAAGCCATTCGGATATCTTGATTTTAATATGGGTAATCCGCGCCTTGGAGAGGTATATGTGCTTAACCGCAGGGGGGCTGCAGTCTTAAGACTTCAGGGAAGAAAAGGCGGCAAGCATCTTAAGGTTACAATACTTGATTATCATATTGACAGGGCGAAGACGGTGGAGGCTGCTGAGGAGAAGGTGAAATGTCAGCTTACCAAGTACCAGCTATGCATGGGGTGCCGGGCATGCGAAGGCGTATGCAGGCATGGTGCGATAAGATTGGAGAGTATGCCGGATGGTGGGAGCAGATACCATATAGATGATGATAAGTGTATTCGTTGTGCACAGTGTGTGAACCACTTTAACTCGGGGTGTTATATGAAGAAGGTGCTGGCGGTGAAGAGAGGCTAGTGTGAAAATATGACACCGGGCGGCATGGGGATGAGTGTGAAGCTTATATCCATTGTTATAAAATTTCGGAGGAAAATTATGTCGGAAAAGACTGTTAAGATAAGGCTGAAGGGACATGAGACATTTATATTGAGAGAGGGCTGGCTTGCCAAGGGACTTAAAGCCGTAGCGGACAATTCAAGGGTATTTTCGGAAAACGCAGGGGCTGATGCACTGGGTGTCGGTACCAATATGGCTAAGGCGATACGCTATTGGCTGAGAGCGGGCGGTATTACGGTTGAGAGCAAGGGCGAGGTGGGACTGAGCCATTTCGGGGAGCTGATACAGCAGTATGATTCCTGCTTCGAGGACAGCTTTACCATGTGGATGTTCCACAGCAACATTGCCTGCAATGCTGAACTATCTACAAGCTGGTATATTTTTTTTAATAGAATAGGCAATGAGGAATACACTAAGGAAGAACTTGAGGAGAGTATGTTCCGTGAGATTAAGGCATATTCTAAGCAGGAGATTCCGCGAAGCTCTGTTGCTGCAGATGTGACCGCGATAATCAATATGTATTCAAGGGAGAAGGACGTTGACTATGATCCGGAGGAAAAGAAGGTCAGTCCATTTTCGGAGCTGTCACTTTTAAAAAGAAACGGCAGTGTATTTAGGAAATATATGCCTTCCGAGGAGCAGCTTCCGCGGTTGGCTGTGCTGTATCTTATTGAGAGATATTTTTATGGTGGGAAAACGGACAGCGTGAGTATAGACACGCTGCTAAGAGGAGCTGAGCTTCCCGGAAGGATATATAACCTTAGCAGGGTAAGCCTTAATTCTTATCTGGATAAGCTGTCAGCCGACGGCTATATCGCTGTTAACAGGACAGCGGGACTGGATATGGTGTATTTACAGGATAAGATATCTCCGGATAAGGTAATTGAGAAATACTATGAGGATAAGTATAAGACGCAGAGGGGATAGAGATGACAATTGAGCTTAAAGATTTGGTTAAAATAGATAAAAGATTCGAGAATTCAGTTAATCTCTATCTTGACCTTGATAACAGAGAGAAAATAGACAACTATGTGTATACGCGCTCATCGCAGAGAATTATTGATTACTATATTGACAATGTAAATAAGGACAGGGAGCATGCCACCATGCTTATAGGACCTTACGGCAAGGGTAAATCGCATACACTGCTGGTGCTTCTGGATAAGCTGAGACATAGGGAAAGACCGTATCTTCCCATTATTATATCGGGCACTAATTCCGACCTCAATCAGGCATTTCTTGTCGGGATAACCGATGCATTGAAGCGGGCAGGGCTTGATAGCATTACACCGGACAGCTATTACAGCGAGGCAGTCAGGAAGATAGAGCAGTGGAAGGACAGCTTTCCGGATGCATACAGTCATTTTGCGGGAGAGCTTCAAAAAAACGGATGTAATGGGAAAACATTGCAGCTTGGTCTTGAGAAGAACCAAAAAGAGGCTCTTGATTTATTTCGCAGGATATATCCTATAGTAACCAACGGAAGTGAATTTAATCCTATTATTGTGCTTGAGACTGTGAGAATATACGAGCAGATTAAGGATACACTGGCACGCGATTATGGGTATGCAGGAATATATGTCATATTCGATGAGTTTAGCAAATACATAGAGGGTCACGAAGCGGATACATTTTCCAAGGACATGAAGGTTCTTCAGGATATGTGTGAGCTGTCCGAGAGAAGCTCTGAGGGGCAGATGTTTATAACCTTTGTTGCACATAAGAGCATTAAGGAGTACGGCGCTAAGCTTCCGGTGGATATGAGAAATGCATTCCGCGGTGTGGAGGGCAGGATAAAAGAGGTTCTGTTTGTCGTCTCCTCCCAGAATAACTATGAGCTTATTGGAAATGTGTTAAAAAAGGATGAAGCCGCATTGCGTGAGCTTCCTAAGATAGGGAGATACTATGAAAATGCTCTTAATTCTTATCGATTTTCATGTTTTTCAGGGCTGTTTGATGAAGCTGATTTTAAAAAATATGTGGTTGAGGGCTGCTTTCCTCTCATGCCGTTTACTGCGTATATGCTACTTCATATAAGCGAGAAGGTGGCTCAGAACGAGAGGAGCATATTCACCTATCTTTCGCATGACGAAAAGGGAAGCGTGTGCAGAATAATTGAGGATTATGGCGAAGATATTGCAGACTGCGGAATAACTGCGGATACAGTCTACGATTATTTTAAAAATCTTTTCAGGGAGGAAGCCTCGGATACGGTTATTCACAATGAATGGCTTAAAGCTGAGTATGCACTTTCACGTACAGTGGATAAGCTGGAGAAAAAGCTTATAAAGGTTATCGCCCTGATAAATATTATAGATATCCCGGATGAGCTGACGGCGGATGTGCCACAGCTATCAAGTGCGCTTAATATTTCGGAGGATGAGTGCAGGACAGTGGTGGAGCGTCTGGTGGAAAAGAGAATTATTATATACCGTTCGCGCAGACATTCGTACAGCTTTTACAATAATGTCGGTGTTGACATACAGAAGGAGATTTCACTGAAGGCAGCGAAATTGCCGGCAGATTCGGATATACTCGGAACCTTGAAGGAGATTTCAGAGTACGATTATGTGCTTCCTAAGAAATATAATCAGATATATTCGATGACCAGATATTATGAGTATGTATTTATGTCACCGGAGCAGATAGAAAAGCTTCCGTCACCGGAGATTCTGTTTGAACAGCACTTTTCCGACGGAAAAATAGTGGCTGTGGTGAGCGATAACAGGACAGATTATAGTAAAGAGCTGTCTGAGCGGCTTAAGGATGACAGAATAGTTGTGCTTGTGACAAAAGCAGCTTTTGATAAGGGCGGAAGCATAAGAAAATACATTGCTGCGAAGAGTCTTATGAGTGACAGGTCATTCATAGAGGACAATATTGTGTTGGGGCAGGAGCTTGTAAACTACTGCGATGACATTTCATACGAGGTGAATAAGTTTCTTAAGGAAGCGTACAATCCCGAAAGCGGTGCCTGTGAGGTATACCACAACGGTGAAGCATTCCGGTCGGGTTTTAGGAACGGCTTCTCCTTCAATATGTTTTTGAGCAGCATAATGACGGAGTATTACAATAATGCGCCGGTTGTAAATAACGAGCTGATTAATAGACAGAACATATCGGCTCAGAATAAGAAGGCGCGAAATAAGATTGTAGATATGGTGTTAAGTTCTGAGGATTGTTCGTCATTTGAGAAGGGAACCTCACCTGAGGCAACCATATACAGGGCGGTTCTTGTAAATACAGGTATTCTCGGCAATGGCGGTGAGGACAGGGGCTGTGCATATGTCCTGTCGGAGATTGAGCGGTTCATAGCTATGTGCGATTCAAATAAATGCTCCTTCAAGCTGCTGTATGACCGTCTGATGGGCAGCGGATATGGTGTGCGAAAGGGAATTATTCCTATTTATGTGGCATTATGCCTGTCCAGGCTTCAGGATAAACCGATTGTAAGCTTCAAAGAAAAAGAGGTAAATATAGACGCTGTTATTCTTGGAAATATCAACGATTCACCATCGGACTATTATCTGTATGTTGAGCATGAGAGCATAGAAAAACAGAATTATATTGTGGGGCTTATGAAGTTATTTGGAGTTTCAGCCAGAGCTGCGGGGGTTGCAGGTGACAGAGAAGTTTTAGATGGAATCCTGAGATGGTACAGGGCGCTTCCGCAGGCGGCAGCGAACATAGGTCGCGTTGTCGATGTGAGTGAGAACATGGCAGCGGCGTTAAAGCGGCTGTGTATGGCGCTGAGGCATCAGGAGTATAACCCGCATGAGTTCCTTTTTAAGGAGCTTGTCGATATAGCAGGCAGAATTGGCGACAGTGAAAAATACTCCGCAGATGGAGCTGTGGTAAAGAGTTCCTTGACAGAATCTCCGGTGACTAATGCTTCGCCGGAAGCAGGTTCATTAGCCGGTGTACTGCATAATATAACACTTTTAAAGGCATATCTTGATAGTTATCTTCTGAAGCTTTCAGGTAATGTCGCGGCAATTATAAAAAAACGCTGTAAGGCAGACGATGGTGACAGCCTTAAGTCGGTGCTTGAGGAGCATTATTACGAGCACGGAAAGAGACTTGAAAAGCTGGTGACTAAGAGCCGGACATCGGCAATATTGTCATATATATCGGATATACCTACCTATGACGAAGGAGAGATTGTGTCGAAGCTGTCGAAGCTTGTCACGGATATATACATTGATGACTGGCGTGACGGAATGCTGGAGAAGTTCAGAGCCGGCTGGGATGAATTCTGCAATGAGGCTGAGAACACCGTAAACAGCGAGAGCGCACTTAACAGCATTATTCTAAAGGGAGAAGGCGGAAGTCTGCTTGAAAGAAGCTATGCCGATGTGGAGGATGACAGCACAGGGTATTTTCTTAAAAATGCGATAAAGGATGCACTGGATGAATTCGGCGACAGTCTGGAGACTAATGCGAAAGTAGCAGTGCTTGCACAGGTTCTTGCTGAGCTTGTGGCAGGGGAGAGCAGATAATTGCAGTAAGGATATATGAAACAGAACTAAGAGAAAAAATGAGGATTACTTATGAGCATGATTTATTTTGACAATGCAGCTACCACATACCCGAAACCGGAATGTGTGTATGAACAGATGGATAAGGTCAATCGCAGCCTGTCATTCAATGCCGGGCGTGGTTCCTATGCTCTGGCGCAGCAGTCTGCCCAGATAATCGATAATCTCAGAAAAGAATTACTCCGCATTGTGAATGCGTCAGATGTAGCAGAGGTCGTACTGTCGGCCTCTGCTACATTTGCATTGAATCAGATAATAGGCGGCCTGAAAATAAAAAAAGAAGATTACATATATATATCGCCGTACGAGCACAATGCAGTGGTGAGGACACTCTATAACCAGAGGGTGTTTAGAGATGATAACAAGATGGCTGACAGTGAAGCGGGGAGAATTAAAAAGCATATTATTGTGATGCCGTTTAAAGATGACGGCAACATTGATATAGATAGACTTAAGTATGAGTTCAGCGTCCATGCCCCGGCATTTGTATTTATGACACATGTGAGCAATGTCACGGGCTGCATACTGCCGGTAGAACAGATTGCTGCAGCGGCTAAGGAATATGGCGCGATAGTGGTTGTCGATGGCTCGCAGGCGCTTGGGCTTGTGCCGTTTGACATGTCGCAGTCGCTTGTTGATTTCTACGTCTTTGCGGGACATAAGACACCGTATGGTCCATTCGGAATAGGCGGATTTTTTATCAGAAACGGTATAAGGCTTGATACATTTATCGCAGGAGGAACCGGAAGCGATTCGCTCAATGTCCACATGCCTGAAGCCGGCAGCAGCCGATACGAGCCGGCAAGCCCGAATATCATTGCGGCAGCAGGGCTTCTGGCAGCAATAAAGGATGTCGATGGTGAGGAGATAAAAAGGCGGCTAGACAAGGAAATGTCGCTCACGCGCTACATAGTTGATAAATTACGCCGGCTATACAATGTGAAGCTGTATCTGCCCCCGGCGGACAGGCATGTCGGAATAGTGGCATTGAATATAAAAGGTTATCAGTCATCAGATGTCGGAATGATTCTTGATGCCGATTATGACATCGCTGTGCGCACAGGCTACCACTGTGCACCGCTCATACATGAATATCTTGACGACAAGGAATACCTTGGAGTTGTCAGGGCGAGCATAAGCATGTTTACAACAACGGATGAGATTGACGCGCTTTGCGGGGCGTTGGGGGAGATTTAGGAGGAAGAAATATGATTGCAAAAGAAGCATCAATAAAAGACGTGGTTGAGACAGAGCCACATAGATTGGAAGTTCCTTTTTTTCAGAGAAGATATGTATGGGAAGAAGAAAACTGGGAGGAAATGCTGCAGGCGATTGAAAATTTTGACGAGGAAAGACCGTTCTGGGGCTCAATAATTATAAAAAAAGCAGGAAAAGACAAAAACAGAAAATTTGGAAGGGCATATATTATTGACGGTCAGCAGAGATTGACCACTATAGCTATTCTGACAAAGGCAATATATGACTCGGCAAATAAGCAGGAGCGGGAAAAAAGGTTTAGAAGAATTGTCGATTGTGATTTGCTTTTTAATCCATATGCGTCCGCAGCACCTGATGAATACGAGATTATAATTGAACATTCAAGGGCTGACAGAAAAGATTTTGAATATATCATCAAAACGGGTATTTTCAATGACGAGGAACTACATATTGATAGCACCCAGGTAAATATGGATAAGCATACAGGAAGCGCAATTCTTAGATGCTATCTGTATTACATGGAAATTATGAAATCGAAATCGCAGAAGGATTTAGAGCTTCTTATGAACAATCTGTACAATGATGAGAAGGTATTTGTTCTGATTACTTTAGATGATAATGATATTAACGAACAGATAATATTTGACTCGATTAACAGGGCGGGACAGAAGCTTACGACATCGGACATCATTAAAAATAATATATTTAAAAAGCTGATGTCCCATACGGAAAATAATCAAATTGTTGAAAAAAATTGTGATATTTATTGGGACAATATTTTTTGGGAAGACGAGTTCTGGTACACCAGCCGTCAGTTTGGAAATACTGAGAGGTCACATATCGATTTTTTATTATATTGTGTGGCATGTAATTTATGGTCAGAGGATGTTCTGCTTGAAAAGGGTATCAACTGCTCACTTGAAAAGGTATATGAGGAAAATACAAGTGAATATGGGTATGATGAGATATTTAATGTCATCAGGAAAATAGCTGAGTTTGCCATCATATATAAAAAATATATTTATAATTTTTCTCAGAATTTGGAGAATGAG
>OBVX01000877.1_pt1 | contig 12714 bp, 8 predicted proteins | sample 1495161 | NCBI WGS metagenome assembly OBVX01 (sample SAMEA2580023, study PRJEB22360) | human gut metagenome | reverse complement strand
ACATCGAATTGCATGCAAGCATGCATCGATGATACCTTTTGACCCTTTAATCATATAGATTGTAGTATCAAACATTATTTTTAGCAAGGGTTAAAATGAAAAATATGAATAAATACGAGAATTGCTTATTGTGTCCCAGAAAATGTGGCATAAACAGAAGAACCGGACAAACAGGCGTATGTGGCGTTTCATCTGAAATAAAGGTGGCGCGAGCAGCGCTTCATTACTGGGAGGAGCCGTGCATATCAGGAAAAAGAGGAAGCGGGGCAGTTTTTTTCTCAGGCTGCAGCCTGCACTGCGTGTTCTGCCAGAACAGGGAGATTTCTGACGGAAAAGCGGGAAAGCTAATCAGTAAAGAGAGGCTGAGTGATATCTTTATGGAACTTGCTGACAAAGGCGCAAATAATATCAATCTGGTCACACCGGGGCAGTATATCCCTGATATAGTGTGGGCGGTAAACGATGCAAAAAGCCGCGGCATGAAGCTTCCTATTATATACAATACGAGCGGATATGAAAATGTGACAGAGCTAAAGCTGCTTGAGGGTATAGTGGATGTGTATCTTCCGGATTTTAAATATATGGACAGTACGCTTTCGGCAAGGTATTCAAGGGCAAAAGATTATCCGTCTGTCGCAAAGAAGGCGCTTTCAGAGATGGTCAGGCAGCAGCCGGATGTCGTGATTGACGATGCGACAGGACTCATACAAAAGGGAGTTATTGTGCGACAGCTTCTACTGCCGGGACATGTGAATGATGCAAAGGCTGTACTTAAGTATCTGTATGATACATATCATGATCACGTATATATAAGCATGATGAGCCAGTTTACGCCGATTGCACTAAAGGATTATCCTGAGATAAACCGCACAGTGACAAGGAGAGAGTATGAAAGGCTTGTTGACTATGCCCTCGAAATAGGAATCACGAATGCATTTATACAGGAGGGTGACGTGGCAAAGGACAGCTTCATTCCGGCATTTGACTGTGAGGGAGTATAATATTTACCGTTTTTCTTAATAAAATAGTAAGAATTGGCAGGCAAAAATGACTGGATTTTGTGACGCCGGTGTAGTACTATGGTTATGTGATATTTTTTAACTGTGAAGGTACTGAACGGTTACGATATTTTGTTATTACTCACATCCCGGTGTGACAGACGATAATGTTTTTAATCACACAGGATACATCATTCAATAGAGGATACAGTGATGAAAAATATAGAAGAACAGCAGATAATAATTGAATGTCCGAATACTATCTTTCATCTATACATTGACAGTGAGGATGAGCTTTCAAAGGTTAAGGTGTTTATGAACAATATGAAGAATGTTGATTCGATAAGTCTGCATGATATATACAACTGGTGCAACAGACAGCATGTGCAGTACACGACGACATTTAATTATGACAGTAAAATGACCTTGACAGAAATGATAAAATCCTACATATTTTACTTCAGACAGAAGCTTAGATATGTAAATAATAGTGATAGGATGATAGAAACATGAGATACCCTGAATTTCTAAAGGATAGAGGAACAATAGGCTTTGTGGCGCCTTCGATGGGCTGTACAACAGAGCCGTACAGGAGTGCATTTGACAATGCCATTAAAAGGTTTCACAGCATGGGTTATAAGACGATAGAGGGACCTAACTGCAGGTGCGACAGTGGCATAGGTATCAGCAATACACCTAAGAAGTGCGCAGAAGAGCTGAACGAGAGCTATGCTTCTGTTGATAGTGATGTGCTTATATCCTGTGGTGGTGGCGAGCTGATGTGCGAGGTAGTGCCTTATATTGATTTTGAGCGCGTGAAGCAGTCAAAGCCGAAATGGTACATGGGCTATTCCGATAACACGAATTTCACATTTTTGGAGGCTACTATTGCAGATACAGCAGGTATTTACGGGCCGTGTGCGGGCAGCTTTGGCATGGAGGTGTGGCATGAGTCACTTACCGATGCGTTTGATCTGCTTTGTGGCAGGAAGCTTTCATTTACCAATTACCCTATGTGGGAGAAGGAATCGATAAAGGATGAGAATGCTCCGTTTGTGGGCTACAACCTGACCGAAAAGTCGTGCATCAGCTCTATTCCTGCGGTGGCAAAGGAAAGCAGGCTTACCATGAGAGGCAGGCTGCTTGGTGGCTGCATGGATTGTCTTATCAATCTGCTTGGTACATCGTTTGACCATGTAAGGGAATTTAATGAGCGCTACAGTGATGATGGTATCATATGGTTCCTTGAGGCGTGTGACCTTAATGTGATGGGCATGAGAAGGGCTATGTGGCAGATGAAAAATGCAGGATGGTTTTCAAATGTAAAGGGCTTTCTTATCGGACGCCCGGCGCACTTCGGAGAGGAAATGTTTGGCATAGACCACAGACAGGCGCTTTCATCACTGCTTAGAGAGTTTAATGTGCCAATTATCATGGATCTGGATATAGGTCATATGTCACCAATGATGCCTGTGGTATGCGGAAGCATGGCAGATGTCAGCTTCGACGGAAACAGCTTTACAATTTCGTATGATATAGAGCAGTAGATTGGAGGAAAAATGATTAGATTAATAAAGAAAAAAGCAAAGAGTATTGTATGTAGCGTGCTTGCTGCGGTGACATTGTTTACAATGAATCCGGCTGTATTTGCAACAGAGACAGCTACGCAGACTGATACAGTTTCAAGCGTTGATGTATCAGGTAGTGACAGCAGTGACGCAGCTGATAAGAGTAACACAGACAGTACTGCAGACAGCACAACGACAGCCGGCAGTGAGGCAAACGACAAGGTGACCATCAGCAATAATGATAAGCCATACTTAAGTCTTGGAGCAGACCTCACACCGGATCAGAGAGCGACAGTGCTTGGATTTATGGGAATCGAGCTCACCGATCTGGACAAATACGATGTGGTCTATGTAAATAATGATGAGGAGCACAAGTACCTCGATTCATACATCAGCAAGAGCGAGATTGGCACAAGGTCACTTTCCTCAGTACTCATTACAGAGGATAAAAAGGGCGCGGGTCTTAGTGTTTCCACGCACAATATCAATTACTGTACGGTAGGAATGTACAAGAATGCGCTTGCCACAGCAGGCATAGCTGATGCTAAAATCATAGTCGCAGGACCTTTCCCTATTTCAGGAACGGCAGCACTTGTAGGCACACTAAAGGCATACGAGGAGATGACAGGCAAGAAGCTTGACGACAAGGTGACAGACGCAGCGATGGATGAGCTTGTCACAACAGGAGAGCTCAACAAGAGCATTGACGGCGATTCGCAGGATATCGAGGCAATGATTGCAGACCTAAAGAAGCAGCTTGCCAATGGAAAGCTCAAGGATGAGAGCCAGATAAAGGATGCGATAAAGGAGGCTGCAAAGGATTACGACCTGAAGCTTTCTGATGATGATATTGCAAAGCTTACATCTCTTTTAATGAAGCTAAAGGATGCCAATATCGACTGGGATTCAGTCATCGACCAGGCACAGGACTGGGCATCAAAGCTTGGCGATAAGATAAATGACCCGGGCTTCTGGGAAAAGCTTGGTAACTTTTTCATGGATTTATGGGATAAGATAAAATCCCTGTTCAGCTAGAAAAAGCTACAGGAGACAGTAAGAATAAGCAGAATATGAATCAGGCAACTCCCTGAAACGTAAGCATGAGCTGCACGTTTAAGGGAGTTTTTTATCATTAATAAAAAAATAATAAATTTCTGCCGAATACATTGATACAAAGGTCATATTCTATTATAATTAAATGGATAATGGATTAATGTAAACAATGCACATAAGAAAGATGGGATTTGATGATAAAGATTAATAAATTTCTGGCAGTCTCTGTCGTAACATTGTCATTAGCTGCTTGTGACCTGGCACCATACAGCAGCATAGCAGTCTATGCGGATCAGGCGGCTAAGGTTGTGTGTGATGAGAGATACTGGGTAGCGGCGAGAAGCGGACCGGGCACAGAGTATGAGCTGGAGCACAAGCTTTCAAACGGCAAGGATATTACTATTCTTGAGCAGACTACAGGTGCAGACGGCAAGGTGTGGTACAAGGCAAAGTACAATCTGGCAGCAAATAATGAGGAGTGTGTAAGCTATATCAGGTCTGATTTTGTATCAGCAGGTACCAGCACAGCTGCATCAGACAATGCGCAGACAGGGGATGCTTCAGCAGACACCGGCAATGCGGATGCCATACAGCAGAATAATGAGGAACAGCTTGCCCTTGCAACCGCATCGGGAGCATATGCTACAGGTACGATTACAGGTGGCAATGTGTATGTCCGCAATGCAGCAGGCACATCCGGCACTACAAAGGTTGTCTCACTCAACTGGAACCATCAGGTTGACATAATTGGAGAGACCAGGGTAAACGGTGTGGTATGGTATAATGTCAAGGGTACTTTAAACGGCAAGGCATTTACGGGCTGGACTATCAGTACATATATAAAGGTGACATACAATAATAGCGGAGACAATACTGATTTTGTCACGGCTATGAAGAATGCAGGCTTTCCTGACAGTTATATTGCAAACCTTACAGCTCTTCACAATAAGTATCCAAGCTGGACATTTGAGGCTGTAAATACAGGTTTGAATTGGGATACGGTGATTGAAAATGAAAGTGTAAACGGACTTAATCTGGTATCCAAATCAGCAGACAATGCCAAGAAATCCACAGCTGCCGGAGCATATAACTGGTCAACAAATACGTGGGTTGAGTACGAACCGGGATGGGTGTCAGCAAGCAGTGCCTATATTGCTTATCTCATGGATCCAAGGAATTTTCTTGATGAGACCAATATTTTTCAGTTTCAGAGTCTGGCATACAGTCCGAATGAGGCACTTGAAGGTGTCAAGTCCATAGTAAAAGGCACATTTATGGAGGGAACAAAGACCTATTCCAACAATGGCGAGAAAATCAATTATGCAAGCACATTCATGGATGTGGCAAAGAGCAGTGGAGTAAGTGCATACCATATAGCATCGCGTATAAAGCAGGAGCAGGGACAAAAGGGAACGAGCCCTCTTATTTCGGGTACATATTCCGGATATGAAGGATATTATAATTATTTTAATTTTAGTGCAACCGGAAACACGAAGGCACAGATTTATAAAAATGGTCTGTCTTTTGCCAAGAAGCAGGGCTGGAATACAAGAGCAAAGTCCATAAACGGCGGAGCTGTAAAGGTGGGCAGCAATTATATAAATAAGGGTCAAAATACACTGTATTTTGAGAAGTTTAATGTAGTAAATACGAGCTCGCTGTATTTCCATCAGTACATGGGCAATGCCACAGCGGCTCTTACTGAGGGACAGAGTCTGGCTAAAGGATATTCAGACAAGAATCAGGCTTTTGTATTTAAAATACCTGTATACAACAATATGCCATCGTCAGCAGTGGGCTTCGATAAAGCTGGCGATACCAATAACTATCTGCAGTCGCTTGCGATAAGTGGTGTAACACTCACACCGGCCTTCAATGGAGCGACAACAAGCTATTCAGCAGTTGTTTCAAATGCCATAAGCTCAGTGACTGTTTCGGCAGATGCAGTTTCAGGAAACAGTGGTGTTTCAGGCACAGGAAGCTATTCGCTTGCTGTCGGAAATAATACAATTAAGGTAAAATGCAAGTCGCAAAGCGGTGATACAAGAACATACACTATCAATATAAACAGGCAGGCGGCATCTGCAAATAATGCAGGTGGCAATAATAATCAGAACAATAATAACCAAAATAATACAGATGTAAACATAACATCAGGTAAATACAGTATAGGTACTTATATTACAGGCATTGAGCCTGGAACCGGTGCAGCTGATTTTGTGAAGAATATAGCAGTATCAGCATCAGGTACTGTAAAGCTTTTGACAAGCTCAGGCTCAGAAAACAGCGGAAAGATTGCAACAGGCAATAAAGTGGCTGTTTATGATGCTTCAGGTAATCTGAAAAAGACATACGATATTGTTATATATGGAGATATCAATGGTGATGGTGCTGTAAATGCTCTTGATATGATTAAGCTCAACAGACATATTTTAGGAAAGGGAACACTCACAGGTGCTTATCTGGAGGCAGCTGATGCTAACAGAAAGCGTGATGGTGGAAATGCCCTTGATATGATAATCATGAACAGACACATACTGGGCAAATCAAAGATATCGCAGAATTAGAAATGTGAGGAAAGATATGAAGAAATTATTTGGATGTATATTATCACTTGTTGTGGCGGTGATGCTTGTTTTCACACCTGCCGAGCATGTATATGCGCAGGGACTTGGTCTCAGTGTCAGCTCAAGCTCTATAGCTGTTGGAAAAACAGTTAAGGTGACTGTTTCCATGCCGTCCGGATATTTTGGCACTGTAGTTATCTCAAGCTCTGATGAGGGAGTATTGAGTAACGGGGGGGATGGTGTGGCCAATATTGGTGACGCCGCAGGATATCCCACATCGCAGTCATTTTCATTTACGGCGAAGGCTGCAGGAAGCTGCACTATAAAGGCATATTGTACAGTTGTAGGAGATGCAGAGGGCAACGATGCCGGAGGTACAATTACCGGTGCCAGCACGAAGGTGACGGTAACAAGTGCTTCATCAAACAATGATTCAAACAGCAACAAGGATAACAAGGACAATTCCGGCAGCAATACCGGCAATGACAGCAATGCAAATAAAGATAATGAAAACAAAGAGGAAAAGAAATCCTCAAACGCATCTCTTGGTTCGCTTGTTATCTCAGCAGGTACGCTTTCCCCTGAGTTTTCTGCTGCGACAAAGGATTACACAGCTACAGTAGATTACAGCTGTTCAAGCCTTGCGGTTACAGCAAATCCGGCTGATTCCAAGGCGAGTGTGACATCCGTCACAGGCAATGATTCACTTGAGGTTGGAGAGAATACGGTAAGCGTTGTTGTGACAGCAGAGGATGGCAGCACAAGCACATACAATATAGTTGTTACTAGAAGAGCCGAGGATGATCCGGAGAATGCAGATAAGCAGGATAACTGGAAGAAGTTTGATATAAATGGCACAGAGTGGACTATGGTAAATGACATTCCGGAGGATGTTGTTCCTGAAGGCTTTGAGCACTCAAAGACAGTGATTGACGGACTTGAATACAATACCCTTCATGGCACCTTCGGTGATATCACGCTTGTGTATTTACAGTCGGAAAGCGGCAATGGGCTTTTTGTATATGATGCAGCACAGAATGCAGCATATGAGTTTGTCCGTATCAATTCAGAGTCGCATTTTATAGTGGTTTTACTGCCTAAGGTGGATGATGTGCCTGAGGGATATAATGAGATATCGCTCTCTATAGAGGGCAAGGGTGTGGCAACAGCCTACCAGACCAAAGTCGAAAAAAACGATGATCAGACAAAGGATTTTTACCTCGTATACGCTATGAATGACAATGGTGAGAGTGGCTGGTACACATATGATAGCGTAGATGGCACATATATGAGAACTGAGCTTGGTACACCTACAGTGGCACAGGAGGAAAACGATACAACAATGAGTGAGCTTGTCCCGGGAATTGCCAATAAATATCTTGTTTTAGCTGCAATACTGGTTCTTATTATCATTATTCTGTTACTGTTGCTTATTGTATCAGCTGTGAAAAACAGAAAATATAAGGCAATGGACTATCATGATGACGATGATGATGTAGATGATGCAGCAGAAGATGTATCAAATGAAGCTTTGGAAGAAACAACTGATGAAACTGCGGACGAGATAGCAGATGAGCCGGAAGAAGAGGTTACAGAAGAGTCGTTAGATGAAGTGGCAGAAGAGTCGGTGGATGAAGTGGCAGGAGAAGCTGCAGAAGAGTCGGCAGGTGAAGCCGCAGAAGAAACAGCGGAAGGTGCTGCAGATGAGCAAAAGATGGCTACGGATGAAAATATATCAAATGCATCCTATGTCGGAAGAACCGTAGAAATTACACCTGATTCTAAGAAAGCTGTTGAGAATGAAAACTCTGAGTTTGATTTAAAAGACGATTCAAGGCAGGAAAACGTTTCTGACACAGAAAACGATGCTGATGAGGATGCTTTAAAGAATCAGCTTCAAATGGCACTTGATGGCTTTGTCAATGAGGGAAATAAGCTGTCTGAGACTATAGACAGCAGTGCAAAGGATGACAACGAGGATGATGATTTGCAGTTCATCGACTTAAATTAGTGAATATGACTGGAGGATATGACTTGAAACCATATACAAGTAAGGCTAAAAAAGCAATAGATTTGGCTGCACGTATATCAAAGAAAATGAATTACAGCTATGTTGGAACAGAGCACATACTGGCTGGCCTTATAAAAGAGGGCACCGGTGTGGCAGCTGAGGTTCTAACAGCCTGCAATGTGGAATATGATAAGCTTATTTCGATGATTGAAGACCTGATTTCACCGGGGGATAACATCGAAGTGATGGACAGGGATGGCTATTCACCAAGGACACAGAGAGTATTGGAGCGTGCATCGGAGGAAGCCGATAGATTTGAGTGCAATGAGATAGGGACAGAACACTTGCTAATGGCTATAGTACTGCAGGGAGACTGTGCAGCTGCAAGACTTTTAAACACCATGGGTGTTAACAGTCAGAAGATGTTTATAGATATTCTTGGTGCGATGGGTGAGGATCCGTCTGCATACAGGGATCTGATGAAAAGCTACAGTACATCATACAATTCTGCGACTCCTGTATTAGATCAGTATTCCAGAGATTTGACAGATATGGCAGAGGCAGGGCTTCTTGACCCTGTTATAGGCAGAAAAAAGGAGATGGAGCGCGTTATCCAGATACTTTGCCGCCGTGGCAAAAACAATCCATGTCTGATTGGAGAGCCGGGAGTGGGCAAGACCGCTATAGTAGAAGGACTTGCACAGGATATAGTCAGTGGCAATGTTCCGGATATTCTTTTGGGAAAGAGACTGGTTTCCCTTGATATGTCCGGGCTTGTAGCCAAATCAAAGTATCGTGGTGAGTTTGAGGAGCGTATCAAGAAGGTGATAAGCGAGGTTTCAAATGCCAAAAATGTACTGCTTTTCATTGATGAGCTTCACACTATAATAGGTGCAGGAGGAGCAGAAGGCTCGTTAGATGCATCTAACATATTAAAGCCGGCACTTGCCAGAGGCGAGGTACAGGTAATCGGCGCCACTACCATAGAAGAGTACCGCAAATACGTGGAAAAGGATGCTGCGCTTGAGCGCCGTTTCCAGCCGGTGATGGTTGAAGAGCCTGGTGTGGATGAGACAATAGAGATACTCACAGGATTAAAGGGAATCTATGAAAAGCATCATGGTGTCATCATAACAGATGAGGGTGTGAAAGCAGCAGTAAACCTTTCTGCACGATATATAAATGACAGATTTTTACCTGATAAGGCGATAGACCTGATGGATGAAGCGGCAGCCAGGATAAGGCTTAAGAATCTGACATCATCTGACGAGTTGCTTGCTCTGAAAAAAGAGATAACAGATAAGCAGAACCAGGTGGAAAATGCTTTATCGAATGGAGATCTCGCAGCTGCCGGCGCGCTTATGTCAGAAAAGGAAGTACTTGAAAATAAACAGCAGAAGCTTATCAGAAAGAACCGTCGCACAGGAGCCAAAAATCAGCCTGTAGTCGGCGAAAATGAGATAGCGGATGTAGTATCGGGATGGACCAAAATACCTGTAAATAAGCTTACAGAGTCAGAGGCAGGACGACTTGCAAAGCTTGAACAGATACTTCACAAGCGTGTAATAGGACAGGAGGAGGCTGTTTCTGCTGTCGCAAAGGCAGTCAGACGAGGCCGTGTTGGTTTAAAGGATCCTAAGAAGCCGATTGGCTCATTCCTGTTTTTGGGACCGACAGGAGTAGGTAAGACGGAGGTGTCAAAGGCGCTTGCTGAGGCTGTCTTTGGCAAAGAAGATGCCATGATACGTGTTGACATGTCAGAGTACATGGAAAAGCATAGTGTTTCAAAGATGATTGGTTCACCACCGGGATATGTGGGCCATGAGGAGGGTGGACAGCTCTCAGAGAAGGTCAGACGCAATCCTTTTTCTGTTATACTGTTTGATGAGATAGAAAAAGCACATCCTGATGTGTTCAATATACTTTTACAGGTGCTTGATGATGGTAGAATCACTGATTCACAGGGGCGCACGGTTGATTTCAAGAATACAATAATCATCATGACATCAAATGCAGGAGCTTCTTCTATTATAGAACCAAAGCGCCTTGGCTTTGGCGCTGGTGAGGATGAAAAGCAGGATCACGAGCGTATGAAGAACAGTGTCATGGAGGAGGTACGCCGTATATTTAAACCTGAGTTTTTGAACCGAATCGACGAGACTATTGTATTTAGAGCTCTCAACAAGGATGACATGAAGCATATAGTGACACTTCTTGTAAAGGAGCTTAAGAAACGCTGTAAAGAACAGCTTGATATAGAGCTCACAGTGCGCGACAGTGCAAAATCCTTTATCGTGGACAAAGCCTATGACAGAAAATATGGCGCAAGACCTCTTAAACGAAAACTTCAGGAGGAGATTGAAGACCGTATGTCAGAGGATATTATTACCGGCAAAATTAAGCGCGGCAATAAGGTAATAATTTCTACGAAAAACAAACAAATTTCATTGACTGTTGAGTAGAATTGGATTTATAATTAATATATCAATATAGCTACGGGAGGATAAAAATGGCTGTAATAAGTGAATTAATCCGTACTGAGGAAAACGGAAAGCTCAGCTTCGGAGATTATACATTGGCTGCAAAGGCAAAGCTTGACAATTTTGAGAAGGATGGAGATATCTACAAGGTAAAGACCTTTAAGGAGATTACAAAGCTCGAAAGAAACGGACTCTTTGTATACGAGTCTGTTCCGGGAACAGCGGTTATGGATTTCGAGGAGACTGCTGATACAGTGACATTTACTGTGGAGGGACCTGAGGATGCTCAGATTACTCTTGGCCTTGAAGAGGAGACAGAGTACGAAATTGATATAGCTGGAGCTGTTGCAGGTACTATGAAGACAAATCTCGGCGGCAAGCTCAGCTTAAGCGTAGAGCTTGAGGGTGTTGATTCAGTCGATATCAAAGTATCAAGAAAATAGAGCATATTTTTAGCCCGGTGAAAGCCGGGCTTTTTGTATTTTATAAAGGAGAACAATATGGCAAAAGGAAAGACCTCTGTATTTTTCTGCCAGGAATGTGGTTATGAATCGGCAAAATGGATGGGACAGTGCCCGGCCTGTAAGGAATGGAATACATTTGTAGAGGAAACCGTAGATAAAAAGTCGATAAGCTCGTCGGGAAAAGTAAAAAAAGAATCAAAGGCGGCACAGGTTCTGCCTCTTTCGGCAGTAAAAAGCGAGAAAGAGGAGCGTATAGTGACAGGTATAGCCGAGTTTGACAGAGTGCTTGGTGGAGGAATTGTGAGGGGGTCACTTGTGCTTGTGGGAGGAGATCCGGGTATAGGAAAATCCACGCTACTACTTCAGGTATGCAGGGAGCTTTCACAAAAAAAGGTGCCATTACTTTATGTGTCAGGTGAGGAATCCCTGCATCAGATAAAGATGCGTGCCGACAGACTTGGCGATTTTACGGATTCACTGGAGCTTTTATGTGAGACAAGTCTTGATATAGCAAAAGACGTGATTCAACGCAAAAAACCGGAGGTTGTTGTAATAGATTCCATCCAGACTATGTACAATGAGGAGATAGCGTCGGCACCGGGCAGTGTCTCACAGGTCAGGGAGACAACCGGAGTGCTTATGCAGCTTGCAAAGACTCTGGGTATTTCTGTTTTTATAGTAGGACATGTGACAAAGGATGGTGCGGTTGCGGGACCGAGGACGTTAGAGCATATGGTTGATACTGTGCTTTATTTTGAGGGTGACAGATATGAGTCGTACAGGATACTTAGAGGCGTTAAGAACAGATTTGGTTCGACCAATGAGATAGGCGTATTTGAAATGAAGGCGGAGGGACTTGTTGAGGTGGAAAATCCGTCGGAGTATATGCTTAGCGGTAAGCCCGAGGGTGCATCAGGATCAATTGTCACATGTTCCATAGAGGGAAGCCGCCCGATACTTCTCGAGATACAGGCTCTTGTATGTCACAGTTTTTTTAATAATCCAAGGCGTACAGCAAATGGTACAGATTATAATAAAGTAAATCTACTCATGGCGGTCCTTGAAAAAAGAGCCAACATGTCACTGTCAGACTGTGACGCTTATGTGAATATAGCAGGCGGTATAAGGATGAACGAACCGGCGATAGACCTTGGAATAGTGCTTGCAATCGCATCAAGCAAAAAGGATATTATAGTGCGTGAGGATACCATATGCTTTGGAGAGGTGGGCTTAAGCGGAGAGGTACGCGGAGTTACCATGTCCGAGCAGCGTGTGGCTGAGGCAAAGAAGCTTGGCTTTAAAAAGTGTATTGTTCCCAAAGTGTGTCTTGCAGGAGTGTCGCATATTAGTGGAATTGAGATTGTCGGTGTGGCAAATATCAAGGAAGCGATAGAGGCTGTCAGATAGTAATTGTGAGAATTGAATATAATAAACAGACAATTTAGAAAATTTGTGTTTTTTAAGATAGTTTTACTACTTTAATTAATTGCAGTAAATCCGTTGACATATGTGTGCCGGGATGATATTATATCAAAGCTGACTCGCGGGACACATTGAGTTGTAGAGCTTGTGA
>OBVX01000861.1_pt1 | contig 12954 bp, 13 predicted proteins | sample 1495161 | NCBI WGS metagenome assembly OBVX01 (sample SAMEA2580023, study PRJEB22360) | human gut metagenome | reverse complement strand
CCGGCAATGCCCTCGGCTGCCATGGAATCCAGGAAGCATGCGGCCAGACGGCCCAGGCCACCGTTGCCCAGCGCCGGATCGGGCTCCTGGTTCTCGATGACGGACAGGTCGAAGCCCATGTCATCGAGTGCCTCGGCGACCATGTCGCGCACGCCAAAGTTGAGCAGGTAGTTGTCGAGCAGGCGGCCGATCAAAAACTCAATCGAGAAGTAGTACACGCGCTTCTTGCCCTCGGACGCCGCACGGGCGTCGCTCTTGGTGGCAACGGTACGGGCCTTCTCGGCCACGAGCTTGGCCAGGGCGTTAAAGCGGTCGAGGTCGCTGGCGGCCTCGATGCTCTTGCCGCTGATGCTCATGACGGCATCGCGATAGAGCTCGGTAAACTCCTGCTTGTTGTCGAAGATCTTATTCATACGTTCCTTTCCCCCGGGGATGTTTCTCCCGGAACGGTTATGACAAGTATCCTACGCCCCCGCGGGGCGGGTAATTACAGTGGTAACGCCTTTGTTACGCTTTCTTGGCAGGAGCCTTAACGGCAGCTGCCTTGGCCTTGGGAGCGGCCGTTTTGGTGGCTGCCTTCTTGGTCGTGGTGGACTTGGCCGCAACCTTGGCAGCGGGCTTGGCAGCCTTCGCCTTAGCCGGAGCCTTCTTAGCAGCCACGGCCTTGGGCTTCACCGAGGACGCACGCTTGCGCGTCGCCTTCTTAGGCTCCTCAACCACCGGCGGCTTATAGCTGCTGGGACCGCGACGCTTAAGCACCACGCCAGCCAGGCCGGGCACCTTGATCTCGATGGAGTCCATCTGCCCGTTCCAGGGATAGGGCTCACTCGAACAGGTGTAGGGCTCCTCGCCGGCATAGCCGCTGCCGCCAAACTCGGGACGGTCGGAATCGAAGATGACCTCCCAGTCACCCTCGCGCGGCACGCCCACACGGAAGCTCTCGTAGCTCGCCGGATCAAAGTTGATCAGAATCACCAGGTCGTCATCAACGTCCTCGCCCTGGCGTACAAAGCTCACGATGGACTGCTTGGAGTTGTCCGCGTCGATCCAGGTAAAGCCGTCGTCGGTGTAGCCGCGCTCGTACAGGGCGGGCTCGGCGGTGTACAGGTGGTTGAGCGCCTTGATAAACGCCTGATGATGACGGTGCGTCTCGTATTCCTCGGTTAGGAACCACTGGATGGACTCGTAGTAGCGCCACTCAATAAACTGGCCGATCTCGTTGCCCATAAAGTTGAGCTTGGCACCGGGGTGCGTCATTTGGTAGAAGGCCAGCGTGCGCAGACCGGCAAACTGGCGCCACCAGTCGCCCGGCATGCGGCCGATCAGCGAGCACTTGCCGTGCACGACCTCGTCGTGGCTCAGTGGGCAAATAAAGTTCTCGGTAAAGGCGTACATGATGGAGAACGTGAGCAGCCCGTGGTTGCCGGGGCGCCACGGAAAATCGGTCTGCATGTAGTGCAGGGTGTCGTTCATCCAGCCCATGTCCCACTTGTAGTGGAAGCCCAGGCCGCCGTCCTGCGGCGGATAGGTAACGAGCGGCCACGCGGTGGACTCCTCGGCCATCATCATCACGTCGGGGTAGTGTGCTTCAACGGCGCAGTTGACCTGACGGATAAACGCGCTGGCGTCCAGGTCCTCCTCGGTACCGTACTTGTTGAACTTCTTTTGGCCCGGATCGTCGATGCCAAAGTTGAGGTACAGCATACTGGACACGCCGTCCATGCGAATGCCGTCAACGTGGAAGTTCTCGAGCCAATACAGCACGTTGGAGACCAGGAAGGAGCGGACCTCGCCGCGGGCGAAGTCAAACTTGTGCGTGCCCCAGTTGGGGTGAATCTCGTGCTCAAACAACATGTGGCCGTTAAAGGTGGCAAGGCCGTGGGAGTCGGCGCAAAAACCGCCGGGCACCCAGTCCATGATCACGCCGATGCCCGCCTCGTGGCACGCATCGATAAAGTGCATGAGCTGCTGCGGGTTGCCGTAGCGCGAGGTGGCGGCGTAATAGCCGGTCGTCTGGTAGCCCCAGGAGCCGTCGAAGGGATGCTCCATAAGCGGCATGACCTCGATATGCGTGTAACCCATGTCGCGCACGTAGTCCACGAGCTCCACCGACAGGTCGTCGTAGGTGTAGAACTCGCCGCGCTGCGCGGGGAAGGGATCCATGGGGCCGGGGTAGTTGCCGTACTCGTCGGGCTCGCCCTGCGGCGCATCGCCGTGGCGCTTCCACGAGCCAATATGCACCTCGTAGATGTTAAGCGGCTGCGACATGTGGTTGTGGTCGGCGCGGCGCTTGAGCCACGCGGCGTCGTTCCACTTGTAGCCATCGAGGGTCCACAGCACGCTCGCGGTTCCCGGAGGGCACTCGGCCTTAAAGGCATACGGATCGGCCTTGTAGAGCTTCTCGCCCTCGTTGGTCTCGATGAGGTATTTATAGAGCTGGCCCTGCTCGGCGCCAGGAATAAAGCCCTCCCAGATAGCGCTCGTATGCATGGGCACCAGCGGGTTGGCTCATGTCGCAGAATGGTTGAATTCACCGATAACTTGGACCCTCTTAACGTCGGGCGCCCAAACGCAAAAGCGCCAGCCGCGCGTGCTCTGCTGCGTGTCGGGATGCGCGCCCATCTTTTCCCAGCTGCGCTCCCACATTCCAATGCCAAACAGGTAGACATCGTCCTTGGAGAGCTCCGGTGCGTGCGGAGCCGGTTTGCGGGTTGCGGGCTTTTTAGCCGTTGGCTTTAGCTTTGTATCGCTCACGTTTGATCCCATCATGACGCGGCAGCGTGTTGCCTTGGTGACTAGATGCGAAAGGTCCAAGGCTGCACGAATCGAAGGGACGGCGAAGTTTCTGTGATTCGTTCCACCTCGCGTGCTCGGTGGAACTTTCGGCAGAAACTACGATAACACCTGTGCGTTAGTTTTATGGACGAAAGCGGATTTGCGGGGGCGTTTAATCGGTAAGCGACATGTTTATACCACTGGCAGAATTGCCGTGGTAAAACTCTTGACAGTTTTACCAATTTGGGTTTCAAAATTGTTTGGTTGACGTTTGGTAAAACGTTTTTAGCAGGATGTTTACCATTTGATATCGAAAGGTTCGTTTATGTCCCACACCGCCGCTCCCAAGGTTGCTTTTATTTTCGATTGCGACGGCACGTTAGTTAACAGCACACCCGTTTGGGCCTATGCCCAGCCCGAGTTATTGCACCGCCACGGTGTAGACGTGACCGTGGATGACTTTGCCCAATTTGAGCACCTGTCGCTGGAGGATGAGTGCCAGGCCTACCACGACACGTGGGGCATTGGCGCGAATGGCGAGGAGCTCTACCGTGAGCTGAGTGACATCCTGATCGATGGCTACTCCAAGGTGCCGCCGCGCGAGGGGCTCCTGGCATTTTTGGAGCAGGCGAAGGCGGCGGGCATTGCCATGTGCGTGGCTACGTCCACGCCGGCCGAGCTGGTGCAGTCTGCGCTTGCAGGTGCGGGGCTCGACGCTTACATGGAGTTTGTGACCACCACGGGCGAGGCGGGACGCTCCAAACAGTTCCCCGATGTGTACGAGTTGGCGCTGCGCCGCCTGGAGGAACGCCATGGGCACAAGTTTGAGGGCGTTTGGGTGTTTGAGGACGCCGTGTTTGGCCTAAAGAGCTCTGGGGTCGCCGGTTTTAAGCGTGTGGGTATTTATGATCCGCACGGCCGCATGAAGCGCGACGAGGTGCGTTCCAACTGCGATATCTTTATCGACAGCTACGAGGAGCTGGACCTGGCCCGCGTGCTTTCGTTTGAGGGATAGGCGAGGGCTGTGGCTTGCAAGGTATTAGTGGTCTGCGGCTCGCCCGTGGTGGCGAGCGCGGATCTGTTGCGTAGGCTAGCGGGGGAGTGCGATCACGTTGTCGCCGTGGACCGCGGACTCGATGCGTTGCTGGGCGCCGGCCTGAGCTGCGATGTATATGTGGGGGACGCCGATACGGTGAGCGATACAGGTCGCGCGCTGGTCGATGCCGCTAGCGACTTTGAAGTTGAGCGCCATGACCCGTACAAGGACTATACCGATCTGGCGCTGGCGCTCGATTCCGTCCGTCGTCGCTGGCCGGGTGCCGAAGTGGTTGCGACTTGCGCCACGGGCGGCCGTCCGGACATGACGCTTTCCGTACTGGGGTTGCTTGCAGGCTACGATGACGCCCCAGTCTGGATTGCCGAGGACGAGACCACGGCCCGCATTCTGCACGAAGGCGAATCCTGGACCATAGAGAACGCCGAAGATAAAACCTTCTCTATCATTGCAATCGCCCCAGAAACAGTAGTAAGCGAACACGGTCTAGAGTGGGAGTTAGACCACAGCCCGCTGGGCCTGTTGGCCGACACGGGCATCAGCAACATAGTCAGGTCAACCGCAAAGATTACCGTCCACCAAGGAACTGCAATAGCGTATTTGTTACGTGAGGGTTTTATCGGGACGGTGGGCTGAATTGACTGATTTTGCCGAAGTCAAAATCAGTCAATTCAGCCCCGTCCCAGGAAAACCCGTAATTAAGACAATCAACTCAAAAAAGTCCTTGCATGCCGCGCGAACTTCCCCTATAGTATCTCCTCGTCACGGGGGCGTAGCTCAGCTGGGAGAGCGCTTGACTGGCAGTCAAGAGGTCAGGGGTTCGATCCCCCTCGTCTCCACCATCGTGAATGAGAAGGCCTTCGGAATTCCGAAGGTCTTTTTTCATGCCAAAACACCATGCGCCACAAACCCCACCTACGCCAACAAAAAGTTGCACAATTTATTTCCAGTGTCTGTACATAGTTTGTTAGACAAGCGCAATTTCCAGTGCAGCTCGCAACTCCATTTGAGCTTCAGGAACGCCCCTAATCACCTTTAGCATCCCAATAACCTGCATCAACGTGAACAACATCCCAAAACAACCCCATTAAGCAAGCTAAATGAACGATATGTTGTCCACCATAAGCCAAATCAGTTTTGCTCCCAGCTTGTGCTAGGATACCTAACGTTACATGAGTTCAACTGTGCTCACGGGTCCAGCAAGCCATATAGCGCAGGGTCGATCAGCATCCGGCCGTAACGGCGGTGCCAGAAACACCACGAGCTCCAATAAAGATGTCATGTGACTTCATTTACTTGAATTGGGCTATTTCCGAGATGTAAGTAAATAGTAGATTACACGCCAAAATGTAGCAGTCTTTCAGCTGTTTGCGTGCGGTCCAGTTTTGAAATCGCTCGACCGGCTCGCACGCAGCCAGCTGAGGTTGCAGGCATTCTTGCGATACGTGCCTGTGACCTCAGTGCTGCTTTTATACATACCGTTCACGGTGGGGCAGAGCCACGTGCTTGTCTGACTGGGCTCAGGGTTTGAATATGGAGCGCCTTCGCGCACAAGCGCCCTGGCGAAGCCATACCCAAACCTCGTGAGCCACACGTAAGACAGCAAGGGGGTGGTGCTCGTGTGGTATGTGATCCAGGTCATTAACGGTCGCGAAGATGTAATGCGAGAGCACATCGAGCGCGTGGTGCCAGTGGGCGCCATGCAGGAGCTCTTTTATCCCCAATATCAAACCGAGATTAAGGTACACGGCGAATGGGTCAAAACGACCAAGCCGCTCTTTCCCGGTTATCTCATCTGCGATACGGCAGATCCCCGCACCGTGCAACAGTATCTGCTGCGCATGGATGACTTTGCCCGGCTGCTTACTCAGGACGGTCAATTTGTACCACTTGCAAAAGAAGAGGCCCAGCTCATTGGCAGTTTTACCAATAGGGGAGACCGCGTAGTGCCCATGAGCGAGGCCTTAAAAGATGGCGACCATGTCGTAGTTACGGCGGGTCCGCTGTTGGGTCACGAAGGCCTTATCAAAACCATTAACAGACGTAAGAGCACTGCTTATTTAGAGCTTAACCTGTGCGGCCGACGCGTAACCACTCGCGTTGGCCTTGCCGTGCTTTCAAGCGAGCGGCGCGTCATGCGTAACTTAAAAAAGGCGATCGCCTAGCTGCTGACGACCGCTACACAGAACAGGGAGGATCCCCGACCCGGGGACGAAGTCTTGGAAGAGAACTTGTCGGATAAAACAGAATATGCAACGAATGCGCCCGCGGGGGCGGTGTTGATTGCTCAGGCCATGGGCCGGCGCGAGGGCGTCGGCCGCTACAAGGCCATGCAGTCCATTATGGACTGGGACCGCTCGCGCCTGGCCTACAGGGCCGTCAAGCGCACGTTCGACATCGTTTTTAGCGGTGCTGTGCTCGTCGTAATCGCGATTCCCAGCTTGGTGCTCGCGGCGCTCATCCGCCTGGAGAGCGAGGGGAGCCCCTTCTACAGCCAGATCCGCGTGGGCCGCACCCGTTCCGACGGTAGTTTAACCACCTTTCGCATGTGGAAGTTCCGCAGCATGTACAGAGATGCCGACGAACGCCTCGCCGAGCTCAAGGAGCAAAACGAGATCGCAGGTGCCATGTTCAAGATGAAGAACGATCCGCGCGTCACCAAGATCGGGAAGTTCATCCGCAAGCACTCCATCGACGAGTTCCCGCAGTTCTTGAATGTATTCCTGGGTCAGATGTCCGTGGTTGGCCCCAGACCGCCGCTTCCCAACGAGGTTGCGCAGTACACGGAACATGACCTGCAACGGCTCGCCGTGAAACCCGGCATCACCGGCTGGTGGCAGGTGACCGACCGCAACAACACCGACTTCGACGGCATGGTTCGCCGTGATCTGGAGTACATCGCCAAGCGCAGTGTAGTCACCGATTTAAAGATTGTTCTCCTTACAGTCGTTGAGGTCTTTACTGGTGGAGGTGCGTGCTAAGTGGACTTAACAAAAGCGAAGATATGTATTCCCAGCTCAAGTGGCGGACACCTCACACATATGTGGTTGCTTAAACCAATTTGGGAGAAAGCTGCCGATCGATTCTGGGTGTCCTTTGACAAAGAAGACGCTAATTCTCTATTGAAGGGCGAGCGCGTCTACCATTGCCACTACCCGACGAACCGCAACATTCCGAACCTGCTGAAGAACACGGTTCTCGCCTGGAAGGTGCTCCGCAAGGAGCGTCCCGACCTAATCATCAGCTCCGGTGCCGCGGTTGCGGTGCCGTTCTTCCTGATTGGAAAGATGCTCGGGTCCAAATGCGTCTACGTGGAGGTCTTCGACCGCGTCGATAAGCCCACGATGACCGGTCGCATGCTCAACGGCGTGGCCGACCTATTCGTAGTGCAGTGGCCAGAACAGCTCGATGTCTACAAGAACGCCGTTGACCTCGGCTCTATCTTCTAGGGAGGGACGCGCATGGTATTCGTGACCGTTGGCACCCACGAGCAGCAGTTCGACCGCCTGATCAAGGCGGTTGACGATCTCAAGGCGGACGGGACGCTCGTAGAGCCCGTCTATATCCAGACGGGTTACTCGACGTACGAGCCCGTCCACTGCGCCCACTCGCAGTTCGTGCCGTTTCGACAGATGAAGAGCTACATGGAGGGTGCCGATGTGGTGATCACGCACGGCGGCCCCTCAAGCTTCATCGAGGCCATGGCTGCAGGCAAGGTTCCCGTCGTTGTGCCCCGCAGGGGCGACCTTGACGAGCACGTGAACAACCATCAGGCCGACTTCGTGCGCATCGTCGCAGAGCGCCAAGGCGGAATCGTGCCCGTTTACGACATGAACGAGCTGCCCCAGGCGATTGAGCGTGCCCGTGAGCTGTCTCACGGCATCTATTTTAAAAGCCATAATGCAGAGTTCTGCAAAGAGCTGCGTCGATTGATGGAGGAGCTTTAGTTTCTATGATTCCTAAAAAAATTCACTATATATGGTTTGGCGGCAATCCATTGACTCCTCTTGCCGAGAAATGTATCGCTTCTTGGAAAAAATACTGCCCAGATTATGAAATTGTCCGTTGGGACGAATCTAATTTTGACGTTAGTCAAAACCGATATTGTCAAGAGGCGTATGACGCGAAGAAATGGGCTTTTGCAAGTGACTATGCACGTTTGTGGGTTCTTGTCAACGATGGCGGTATTTACATGGATACAGATGTTGAAGTGCTGCAGCCGCTTGACAGGTTCCTTGAACTCCAAGCTTTCTCCGGATTTGAAGCCGAGGATAGACTGCCTACTGGTTTAATGGCTTCCTGTAGCAGGCATCCTTTTTTCGAAAAGTTGCTTCATGACTATGAAGATCGATCTTTCTTAAAGCCGAATGGGGCTTTTGACCTTTCAACTAATGTGGAGGCGATCACCAAGGCGTGCGTCGATGCCGGCCTCATGCTGAATAATACAGAACAGACTGTTGAAGGGTTCACCTTGTTTCCCTCAGAGTTTTTCTGTCCTAAGGACTGGTTGACTAAAGATATTCATCTTACCGAAAACTCCTATGCCATACATCATTTTGACGGATCCTGGGTTAGCGGCGGAACAAAGCTTAAGCACAAGCTGATGAGGACTTTGGGGCCGAAGGGCGTTAAAGCGGTAAAGATGATTTTAAGGGGCTAACGACATGAAAAAGGTGATGCTTGTCTTCGGAACGCGTCCGGAGGCAATTAAAATGTGTCCTCTAGTTAATGAGCTGAAGTCACGGTCGGATGAGTTCGAAACGGTTGTGACTGTTACGGGTCAACATCGTGAAATGCTAGATCAGGTGCTACACGTATTCAATGTTGTTCCAGACTATGATTTAGCAATCATGAAGCAGGGACAGACTTTATTTGATGTGACCAGTGAGGTTCTCCAAAAGCTAAAGACTATTCTTGAGAAAGAACGCCCAGACGTGGTTCTTGTCCATGGGGATACCACCTCAAGTTTTGCTGCGGCTTTGGCTTGTTTCTACTTGCAGATATCCGTAGGTCATGTCGAAGCTGGTCTTCGAACGCACGATATCTACAGTCCATGGCCTGAAGAGTTTAATCGGCAGGCTGTTGACATAGTCAGCGAGTATTATTTTGCACCTACTGAAGCAAGCAAGCAAAATCTATTAAATGAAGGTAAGGCAAATTCAAAAATATGGGTTACCGGCAACACTGGTATCGATGCCCTTCGCACTACCGTGCGTGATGGTTATTCTCATCCCGAGCTTGAATGGGCAAATGATAGCCGTCTAATTCTTATTACGGCACATCGTCGAGAAAATCTCGGTGAACCGATGCATCGAATGTTTCGCGCCATTCGCCACGTGATGGAGGAGCATCCTGACACCAAGGCGATATATCCCATCCACATGAATCCTAAGGTCCGTAAAGCTGCACATGAGGAGTTAGACGGTTTTAGTCGCCTTCATATAATTGATCCACTTGATGTTCTTGATTTTCATAATTTCCTTGCGGCGAGTTATTTAATCCTAACCGACTCTGGCGGCATTCAGGAAGAAGCTCCAAGTTTGGGTAAACCAGTGCTCGTGATGCGTGACACCACCGAACGACCTGAAGGAGTGTCCGCAGGAACCCTACTGTTGGTTGGAACCGAGGAGGAGATGATCTATCGAGAATTCAGCCGGCTTCTGTCTGATAAAGAGGAATATGCAGCCATGAGTAAGGCATCTAATCCCTATGGTGATGGTTGTGCAAGTCAACGAATAGCAAATGTGCTATTTAGCTCGGAATCTAGACAAGGGTCAGCTAGTAATTATGAGATGCGATAAAGTCGTCATAACGGTATTTACCCCTACTTTTAATCGCTGCAATGAGCTTATCCGACTGTATAAGTCTCTTTGCAACCAAACCAAAATGAATTTCGAGTGGATTGTCGTTGATGACGGCTCGTCTGACAACACCAGAGAGTATGTGCAAGCTTTTCAACAGAATTCACCTTTTACTATCCGGTATATTCATCAAGTGAATTCAGGAAAACATGTAGCTCATAATCTTGCGGCCAATATCTCTGAGGGGCGTTACTTCATATGCGTTGATTCTGATGATTGGTTGGAGCCTAACGCTATCGAAACAGTATTGGAGGACCTTGATTCCCTAGGATCGGAAGAAGGTCTCATATATCCAAGATTATTTACAAATCAGATCGGTTTAAATAAATGGTTTCAAGATGAGGTTGCAAAAGTAGAACTAGCTGATATACGCATGAAATTTGGGCTTGTAATAGAAACTGCCATTGTATTTAACACATCAGTTTTAAGAAGACACCCATTTCCTGCTATTGTCGGTGAGCACTATATGCCCGAGGAATCTTCCTATTATGATTTCAAATCGCCTGAGGTATTTCTTGTTAGAAATGAAACCTTTTACAGATGTGAATATCTTGATGAAGGCCTTACAAAAAACATTTGGCACAATTGGATTGCTAATCCAATTGGGACACAGATTGCTCTTGAAAAACGATATGAAACCGCAAAGTGCTATTCCGGAGTATACGCAATCAAAAATAGAATAGGTGCAATTATCGGCTTGGAATCTCTTCACATGGCTTGCGTAAAACATGCGCCATATCCCGACTCGATGAAATCTTTGCTCGCTTTAGCAGTTCTTCCATTTGCGATGATGCTTTGCTGGAAGAGATTTGGAGCAATTAAACTATGACGAAACGGAACAGCATTGCATATTTCAATCATGAAGAAAAGCCTAATAGCGTATTGAAGACTAAGGCCACAGATGCGTTGTATTGCTTCTATTTATTTAGCGTTGTGTTGTTGAGCACACTTGGCATGGGAGCAAGTGATGTGCCGTATATTCTCACTGTAGCGATTGGCGGAGTATTTGCACTTACACGAATTCTTACATCTAAATATGATCCCCGTTGGTTTCTTTCGACGCTATTGCTACTACTCTTAGCTTCTGTTGAGTTTGCTATCTCGAAGAGATTTACCCTATTTTTAACAGTTCTTTTGCTGGTTGGCGCAAAAGACATGGACATTAAAACGTTATTGTATGCCTTTTTGTTGGCAAAAATCATTGGGTTATTATTAATGTTCCTATTAGTTGTTGTCGGTATTTTCAAAATTGAGATTTATCAATATTACAAAATGGCAACAGAGTCATTTGTGCAAAGAGTAACCGTTAACGGAGCCGCCACGAATGTGCTACACCTTTCTTTACTATCGATTATATTCCTCGTCTTCTACTTGAAGAAAGGCCATTTGAGCTATCTGCTGTATATAGCGTTCCTATTTTTGAATATGGTATTTGAACAAATCACCCACAGTTTTCTCGGCCTTTTTCTTGGCACGGGTGGTCTATTTTTGTTTTTCGTTCTCCAGCATTCGAAGAAAATTAGAGATTTATTCATTCGGTTTTCTATATATTTACTGCCTATGATAATGCTATTTTCATTTGGATCTGCCATTCTCTACGGATCATCGCCCTTTGTTAGCGTTCTTGATAGAATTTTCCAAGGAAGAATTTCTTATAATCACTATTTTCTCACTTCAACTAGCCCAAGCCTATTTGGTCATGGCATGCTTACTGCCGAAGGCAACTTCGACAATAGCTTCGTGTTTGTATTCGTTGCCTACGGATTAATTGCCTTCATTTTGCTATTCGGATCAATGCAGTTAATTGTTAAACGGCTTAAAGAAACACGCGATTGGGCATCTCTTGCATTTGTGATTCTTTACATGATTGCAGGTCTGAGTGAAAGTTTTTACCCGGCCGCTGCTGTCAATCCATCCTTATTTCTGCTTGTTCCATTGCTTAGCTTTAATGGGCGATTTGAAATCGCAAAGCAGAACTGCGTCCTGAATAAACAATCTACTTTATAAAACCTTGAAACCTTGTTCGTGATGGGAATAGCTTACCATGTCACAAGAAATATCGTATTTATCTAGCGAAGGCAGCTTTGCACCAGTTGCGATTACAACGTTGAGTAGAATCGAGTGCCTAAAAACAACGATTGATTCTCTCGGTAGATGCCATTGTGCCGAGTATACTGACGTCTATATTTCAGTCGATTATCCTCCGAATACAAAATATAAGTCTGGTTATGTGGAAGTCTGTAATTATCTGAACACAATTCATGACGACCATCCGTTTAAATCGCTAAATCTTTATTTTCATAAGGCTAATTTAGGCCCGTTTGAAAACTATCTTTGGCTCGTACGTCTAATCCTCTCAAAATATGATTCGATTATCATTTTAGAAGATGATAACGAGCCTGCTCCTTGTTTCTTAGATTTTTGCAACAAGGCGCTTCAAATTTACGCTACCGATAACGATGTTGTTGTAATTAATCCTTGTGATTACGTTTGGTGTGGTGATGGATACACTCCACTACTTAGAAGCATAAACATTGATGATTGCAATACCGAGAAACGACAAATGTTATGGCATGGCATGGCATCCTGGAGTGAATGTATCCTACCGTATTACAACTTTGTTATAGATCAATCAATCCTATCGATAGGCGATCATCCGTCTGCTTTATTAAAGTTATTCAAACGCTCCAAGTCCCTCTGCTACCAATATCTTAAGGACACATATAACACTAGAGTCAAAGCGCCCTGGCACAATGGACGACTTTACTCTATTGATATGACATGGGATGTTGCCATGATTGTATTTGACAAGGTCGCCATTTGCCCTATCGAAAACTTGCAACGTGACTTAGGTGTCGTGGGCAACGGTCATAGCTTTACAAAAGCGTTTTCTAACTCAGCAGAACTACAGAATCGAAAACTAAAAGAAGAACCGGAATTTGACTTTGTGAACCCCCAAGACGCTGCCCTAAACATGGATGAGCTTATTCTTCACGACAAATTTCAGTCAAAACCTTGGTGGAAATGGGCATTCTTAATCACTGGTTATCTAGCGAAGTATTTACAGAGAAAACTGACTGGAAAATCTCAAAAGCTAATCAACCCATGGGTCGCGCGCGCAGACGTGGTGTAAGAGCGTCCTGAGGTCCGTCGCTGCAAGTCCCGATGTTACTCCTTCTTGAGACCGTGCCTCTCGACTATCTCGTCCACTATCTCCCCGGCGCGCCGCCCGAGCGCGCGGCGCCTCCCCTCTGTCGGGGCCGG
>OBVX01000844.1_pt1 | contig 13144 bp, 7 predicted proteins | sample 1495161 | NCBI WGS metagenome assembly OBVX01 (sample SAMEA2580023, study PRJEB22360) | human gut metagenome | reverse complement strand
TGAAGCGGGAGATTGCTTATTCCGCGTTCAAATTAAAGTGAATCCACTGCCGCTCTTTCTACCGCAAGACCAGCCTTATATCGCTCGATAAACTCATCAAAGCCTTTGACATCCTCCGCTGCAGGCTCCAATGTGCTTCCCGTCTGTCCGGCAAATACCTTGTTATTCAGGTAATCGTCAAGTGTCTCACCGTCATTTTTGTTAATCATGTATGCTGCAAGAAGTGCCATTCCCCATGCACCGCCCTCGCCTGCCGTCTCCATAACGGTTATAGGAGCGTCCATGGCTGCCGCAAGGAAGCTCTGGCCGACCCCCTTGGTCTTAAATAGTCCGCCGTGTCCTGTGATGGAATCTACCTTGACTCCCTCTTCCTTTAAAAGAATATCAAGACCTATCTTGAGCGCACCAAGCGATGTATAAAGATGTGTTCTCATAAAGTTGGCAAGACTGAAATTACTGTTGGTATTTCTCACAAACAGAGGTCTTCCCTCCTCCATGTGAGTGATATTCTCGCCCGATATGTAGCCATAAGACATAAGTCCGCCGCAGTCTGCATCTCCCTCAAGTGCCTTATTGTAGAGAACCGAAAAGAGCTTATTCATATCAACAGGTATTCCGAGAGCTTCCTCGAACTCCTTGAATATGTTGACCCATGCGTTGAGGTCGGATGTGCAGTTGTTGCAATGAACCATGGATACAAGATTTCCTGTAGGTGTTGTGACAAGGTCAATCTCAGGATATACCTTGGAAAGCTCCTTCTCCATGACTATCATCGCGAATACGCTTGTTCCGGCTGATACATTTCCTGTTCTCACCGCAACAGCGTTGGTGGCTGTCATTCCTGTTCCTGCATCTCCCTCAGGCGGGCACATAGGTATTCCCGCCTCAAGGTCACCATCCTTATCAAGGAGCGCTGCGCCCTCTGCTGTGAGAACTCCTGCCTCATCACCCGCAAGAAGCACCTTCGGCATAATATCCATGAGTCTCCATGGAAGCTGTGCCTTGTCTCCCTGTGCATTTCTCTCCTCGATGAGCGAGTCGAATCTGCCAACCATATTTGCATTATAATTCTTAGCAGCAGTATCAATTGGGAACATGCCGGAAGCTTCACCGACACCGATAACCCTCTTTCCGGTAAGCTTCCAGTGTATGAAGCCCTCCAGTGTTGTCATGTAGTCAATACGCGGAAGGTGCTCCTCATTATTTAACATTGCCTGATAAAGATGGGCAATGCTCCATCTCTGAGGAATGTTGTAATTAAAAAGTGAAGTAAGCTCGTCGGATGCCTCCTCGGTTATGCTGTTTCTCCATGTCCTGAACGGAACTAAAAGCTGCCCATCCTTATCAAATACCATGTAGCCGTGCATCATGGCTGAAAAGCCTATTGCCCCAAGCCTTTTGAGTGTAACTCCGTATTTTTCCTTTACATCCGCCTTCAACGATGCATAACAGTCTGTAAGACCTCCCCATATATCATCAAGGCTGTATGTCCACACACCATTCTCATAGCGGTTCTCCCATTCATGGCTTCCCCCTGCTATCGGTGTATGCTTCTCATCAATGAGTACCGCCTTAATTCTTGTTGAACCGAACTCGATTCCGAGAACAGCTTTGCCGCTCTCAATTGTTTCCTTTACATTTCCCATTGTCTTCTCCTCCAGGTTATATTTTAATATTTTCTGCCAATAATAGCATACCTTCTAATGTCGACTATTCATCATAATCATCGTCATCATCATAGTCATCGTCGTACTCATCATCTTCATCATCTTCATCATAATCATTATTATCTTCTGTATCATCAGAAGAAGCCTTTTTCTCTGCCTGCGTATTCTTCTTCCAGACTCGTGATTTTTTCTCTTTTTTAGGCTTATCCCTGTCGTTCTCTATAGAGTCATCCGGCTGCGTATCCTCCCCAGCTTCCGTATTCTCTTCGTCCTCGTCATCTTCATACTCATTCTCTGAGCTTAAGTCACCCTCCTTGATGGTAAGAACAGAACGGAATCTGCCAAAAAGCTTATTGCCAAGCCTGTTTTTCGCATGTCCGGCAGCGTGGTTCATTATCTCCTTCACCAGTTCAACAGCATTACCCTGATCATCATTCGGAACCTGGCTGAGTATCAGATACAGCTTTAAAAGTGCCTTATCCTCAACTCTCCATCCCTGACTCTCCGCATAATCCTTGGCAATATCCACAAGCTCATTTACCGTATACTGCTTGAGTAAGAAGCAGCCCGTGAAATTATCTGCAAGATCCGGATTGTCCGCAAAAAGCTTATTTATCTCGAACTCCTCGTCCATGATAATAAACAACGTGTTGCGACTGAGCTTCAACATTGAGATAAGTGTTTCCCTCTTTAACCGTCCTGCATTCTCAATTACGAGAGTCTGACCTGCGAGCTTATCCGCATACAGCTCATAGCCCTTCTCATTTATCTTTTCCGCTGATATGCGCGCAAGCTTCTGCTCACGGTCTTCGTCATACGCATGAAGTGCTTTAAACAGATTGATTGCAAAGGCTGTCTTGTCGGTGGTGCGGCTGCCCATGATGGCTACATGCCCTGCATTATCAAGCTTTCCCACAGCCTCAGCTCTCTTAGCTCCGATGTATCTGCACAACCTCTTCTCCATGCCGGACATATATAAATATCTGTCAAGAAATACTCTCTCCTCATCCTTGAGCAGATATCTTCCCGAATCAGAAACTCCTACAGCTGCTTTGGCATTATCCTCGATTATCTGCTCTATTCCGGCATTTATCGCATGTTCAAGATCAGGCACACCTCCTGTTTCATCCGCCTCATCGTTTACATCATTTTCCTCTTCGATGCTCTCACTGTCATCAATATCCGGAATCTCCTCGAATTCTTCCTCCTCAGCTTCTGGCTCCTGCTTATCCGATTCTGCCTTCGGTTTCTCATCCGGATTGATTGACGCAGCTATCTCCCTGACCGTCCTCTCAAGAGCCTCCCTCTCCTCCTTGCTGTAGTCATCTGCCTTCTGCTCAGTCTGTGCAGGCTCCCGCCTTCTGTCCTGTGCATGCTGCTGTGGTGCCTCAGCCTGTTCCTCTTCTGATTTGACAGGCATAACCATCTTCTTAATCTCAGCTACAGGAATCTCCCTTGTGGCACGATTATCAGGCTGCTTCTCATCATCCTCATCATCTAAATCGGAAAGCCACTGTGTTATGTCCATCTGTGAAGAGTTGGCTTCGCGGTCTGCTGCCGCCTCCCTCCTTCTCCGCTCCTGCTCAGCCTGAAGCTGTGCTACAAGCTCCGACATCTGTTCAAGCGTAAGCTGCTGCGTGACTTCTCTTATATCGGCATTTTTCAGGGAATTAATATCTGGCAGCCTGCTGTCGGACACAGTACTGCCGGGCGAAGCCTTTTTTCCATTGTCGTCATGTGTCTTTGCTGCATTCCTTGACGCCTTGCGCCACTGGTGCTTGTTGATTATAATTTCCTTCGTAGGCTCAGAATCATCCTGTATATCTTCAAGCTGTGCCGCTTCCCTGAGTGCCTCGGTTCTCTCTCTGTTCTTATATGCCTCCATTATCTCATTGACATTCGCCTTAAGCTCCTGCTGCACGTTTCTGGTGTCATATACTGAATAGTCGGGAACCTTTATACTTATATCATAATCCGGCTCAAGCTTCTGCATATCTTCTTTTATAGCTGTCTTTGCAGGCTTTTTCTCTAAAGGCTGTGGTTTAACTTCTTTTTCAGGCTCCGGCTGCGCTGATATAGCATTATCGATATCTATAGGTGACCACTCTGTTGTGTTTCCTATATCATCAATGTATACCGGCTTGTTCTCCTCATCCGCAGAATCCGTCTCGTTGGCATAAGCCTCCGGTTCTTCCGGCTCCGCTTCATGGCTCACAGGCTCCTCAACGATACCCGGCTTCTGCTGCTCATGCTGCTCATGTTCTTCATCAAGGGCATATAATGCCTCGTTGTCATAGTCCTCTGCTTCCTCAGCTGTCGGCTCATAAGACATATTATAGTCCTGTCGGGTATCGTGGGTATCATATTCATGTTGTTCGTACGCACTAATATCGCGGGTATCATATTCTCCATTATCATACGCACCGGCGTTGTCAGTATCGTATCCATGATTATTGTACGCATGGTCATCATACCCATAAGCTGTGTCCGGCTCTGCCTCTGTTGCTGCAGCTTCCGTCTGCGCCGGCTCACCGCCCATGCCGTCATACACAGCTGAGCTGTTTATTCCGAGCGAGGACAGCTTCTCAAGCCTTGCAAGCTTCTCCATCTGCCCCGGTGTCAGCGGAACATACATCTGCTTAAGTCTCAACGCCTTCTCGACATATATTCCATCTGCGAACCACAGCACCAGCTCATCACATTCCCTCACACACTTGTCGGTAAGTCCTGCCTCGCTGTAGAGAAGCGCAAGCTCATACTCATACTCCTCGTCAAGCTCCTTATCCTTGTAGTTCTGAAGAATGGTTATAAGCTCCTCGACAGGTGCCTTCTTAGCGCGCTTTAACTTATACAGAAGGATATACCCGGTCACATCGCGCGGTGCCAGCTCCACATACTCCTGATAAATCTCCTCCGCATCATCCAGCTCACCGAGCTTGACATACATCTCCATAAGAGTTGCCAGAAGTCTCCTTCCGCCAAGCTTACGGTTATAGGCATAAATGCACACATTTCTCGCCTTATCATATTTCCCTGTTGCAACATACGCTTCTATAGCATTGGACATGACTGTCCACTGTTTCATCTTCTTCCATTCAAGCTGCTCTGCAACCTTGGCAGCATTGACATAATCCCCGCTCTTTACAAGCTTATCCAGTTTTTCTATCTTAATGGTCAACTCATACTTGTCCAATATGTTCACCTCACATTACATGCTTTTTTCCAGTTTATCACAGCACCTAGAGAAAATCAAAACTTTCCTGTGAAAAAGTTAGTCTTTCGTATTCAAGTTCGCTCTCTGCTACCTGACTGTGGTAATCGACCACAACTGTCTGCTGTTTTTTATCCACAAGTCTCTGTCCAAGTACATAATTGACATCGAATCGTCCTGTTATAGCCGGAGTAGCTCCTCGCGCCGGGACAATGAGCTGGACATGGTTGGTCTTTAAAAGCTTAAAGATAGGTTCCCAGATATATATATCCTTCGCCGCACCGAACGGATTATCAATGAATATCGTCTTTCCGAGCACTGCTGCCTCTTTTCCTCCTGCGTTTATGCTTGCAATATAATTGATCACAGAGACAAGGAACTGGATATATATACCCTGTGACTGCCCTGTACTTCCGACTGCCTCCTCATAGCGCAGATAACGGCTCTGATCCTTTATCCTCTCACGCTTGTACAGGCTTAATCTTATACTGTTCATGTCCGTAACTATGACGGAGAACAGTCTCTTCCAGCAGAGCCTTCCCCTTATGAATTTAAGCCTCTCGTCCATAGTCCTGAAGCCCTCTGCCAGGGATACCGTCTCATTAATATATACAGACATCCTGTCTTTATACATTTCTTCCTTCACATACGGAATCTGCAATGACAATACCGGAATAGCCTCTTCGTCAAGAGTGATTCTTGAAAGCTTATCCAGCCTTTCAAGCTCAGAGCGTATATTGGTGCATATCTGGACACATCTGTTCTCAAAATTGCTCTTGATAAGCTCCATGTCCTCAATGCCCCTGCTTATTCTGCCGCGCTCTAATTCAATACAGTCCTTGGTTGTTCCAAGCGCATCCGTGAGAGCCGCTGCCTCCTCCTGTGTCTGCGGAGGAAGGACATTCTGCTTCACCTCCTGTGCAAGCTCATACGCATTAAGACTCATAAGCTCATCGACAAGCAGATCTCGTGCCCTGATGAATGCAGTGCGCTTTTTCTGTTCCTCCTTCAACACACCGTCAAAGGTGCGCCCTGCCTCCTCATACATTTCGTTGGTGAGCTTCTCATCGGACACACTGCCTGCATCCGCGCCGTCGGTTGTCATCCGGCTTATAATATCATCTGCATCCGGAGCAGCAGTCCTTACCATGCGTTCAAGATCCTTCTGCATCACCATGCATGCCGTCTGCTCCTTGAGATTATCCTTTTCAAGCCCCGAAAGTCTTGAAAGCTCCTTCTTAAGCCTCGAAAGCTCCGCCCTGTGCTGCCCTGCATATTCCTCAGGATTATTTATTTCCACAGGAATATACTCTCCGTAATGCTCCTCATAGCTTCTTTTCGCGTACTCACAGCTTCCCTCAATCCTGTTCATCTGTGTGCTGGCAGCATCAAGCTCCCCCTGCAGGTTCTTCATGTTCTGCCTGAGCTTCTCCTGCTCATCAGCCATGGCATTCAGCTGCGCATTGCTCTTCTCCTTTAAAAGTCCACGGCTGTCAAGCTCCTTTGCCCGCTCAAGGCTCACACCTCTGTAAAGCATCGAGCGCTCCGCCTTTTCCATTGCCGCCGTACAGTTTGCCATGAGCTTTTCCTTGTCCGCTATATCACCCAGCTCATCCGTGATAAGTGAATATATCGCATTAAATTTCGCGTCTACCTCGTCTGCCGTGACATTCGCTTTTTCCTGTTCAGCTTCGGTGTCTGCCTGCTCCTTATAGTAAGGAGCATACCGCTCCCATGTCTTTTTTATCTTAGCTATAGTCTCCTGAAGTATATTTCTTTTATTCTCCAGCTCCTTAAATGCCCTCTCCCTGCTCTCGCACAGCTCCTTTGAGAGCCTCCTTGCCTTGACTGCCGACTCCTTATCAGCTTCGCTCTTTTTTATCTCCTGTAAATACTCGGCAAGCCTTTCACTGAGGCGCACTATATCCTCAAGCTTATCCCTTATCTCAATACTTTCCGAAAGTTTCCTTTCAAGCTCCGACCTCTGACCTGATATCTGCATGGAGCGCTCCTTTGCGCCCTCATTGATATCGGCAAGTCTTTCAAGCCGGCTGCCAAGTTGTTCAAGCTCCGACCTCTGACCTGCAAGAAGCAGCTCAAGCTGGGAAGTATTTTTCAGTGGTGTGCATGCGTAACCGCTCACCCTCTCATAGTCGCTCTTTACCGCCTCATATCTGTTCTCAAGCTTCACCAGCTCTGCATTTATCTGCTCAAGCTCCTCCGACGCCTTCCTTATCCCCGCCTGACGTCCCGCCTCATCATATATAAATGACAGGTCACGGCACGCAAGCATATAGTTGTCATCATCCTGCGGCACCGCCGGTTCATTATCGTTCTCTAACAGTGCTTCCACTGCCGACAGTCTTATTATCGGGACTACTCCGCAGTCCATTGCCATCACATTCCTGTCACGGCATATACTGTCATAGTCCTCACCCGCAAGCACGGAATACGGAAGGTACGGAAAACGTGCCGCGAGTGCAGCACATTCATCGCTTGTTTTCTCCCTCAGATATTCGGCGCCGCTCACAACGCTTCCCTCATATCTGCTCGAAAGATATTCGCACATTCTCTTAACACCATCGGAATCTACAGGTTTAAGGTTCTCTATGGCGCTTATATAGCCCTGTGTCTCACTCTTCTTATTTTTTAACTGTTCACGCTGTGAAAGTATTCTGTCATAAATACCTCCAAGTGACCTAAGCAGATTATCCGTATCCGGCTCACCATACACTTTCGCAAGTGCAGCAAGCTCCCGCTCCCTGTCCTTAGCCCCCGCAAGCTCTTTTTCAAGCTTCTCTATATTGTTACTGCAAATCTGCAGCTGCGCTGTTGTCTGCGCATGCTCATTTATATCGCTGTCGCTCTTCAGCTTAAGCTTAGCCTGCTCATCATCCAATGCCGCAAGTGCTTCCTTCAATGCCGCGATATTTTCCTCATAGCGCTCTGCCTCCGCCGGCGCATTCTCCGTCACAAGGAGCGGCGTTGCTTTTAACTTACCTGAAAGCTCGCCCTCAAGCTCCTTAACCTGCCTCCGGTATCCGGCCAGCTCTCCGTCGATTCTCGCACACTCGTTATCGCTCATGCGGTAATTCTCTCTAAGATTATCAAGCGCTTCCGTGCTCTCCTGCAATTCTGCCTCTGTTTCACTAAGGCTGTGCCCGGTTACGGAAAGCTCCTCCGCCATATATGCGTGCTTCGCCGCTGCCAGACCTTCAAGCTCCTTTGCAAGGTCCTCTCTTCCCCTGCTGCGGTTGTCAATGTACTGCTTAAGCTCCGCAAGGCTCCTCTCCTGCCTTACATAATCCGCATAGTCCTCCGCCGCGTAGGAAAGCTCAAGCTCCTCCTTCTTTTTATCGAAGCTCTTCTCTGCCTGCTCATAGCTCTCCGAAAGGCTGTCCACCAGAGCACGCACCTTTCTAAGCTCCGCCTCCTCATCGGCGATAAGCGCCGCCGATATAAGCCTCTCTTCCTCAAGCTGTGCCTGCCTTATACCCGCTATATCCGCGGCAAGCTTCTGCGCCTGCGCTTCGTTCTTCTTCGTCTGCGCCTGCGCCATGAGAAGGTACTTAAAGAGTCTGTTCTTTCCCTCCTCCTTGCGCTCAAATATATTTCCGAAGTCTGCCACCTTGGTGGAAAAATCGGATATGAGCTTAATCTCCTTATCGTAATTATCCATCGTCTCCCTTCTCTTTGCAAGCTCCAATAGCTTATCCTTTATCTCAAGAAGGGTCTTTGACATCTCATCATCGCCGTTACCGCCGCGGATACGGTTGTTGTATGACTTCTCAATAATCTCCTCTATCAGTAAATCCTCGACAACCTTTCTGGTGGTTCTGTAATTACTCTCAAAATAAGTCCTGACATGTCCCTCGGTCTTATTGATTCCCCTTACCAGCTCCCAGTGGCTCTCATAGATTCCATAGTCATTTATAAAGCTTAGGTAATCCCCCTTGCGCTCAAAAAGCCGCACCTTCACACCGAAGTCCTTCTTCTCAAGGTCGCGCAGGTATGCCTTCAGCCCATTGTAGGTAATTCTCTCCCTGCCATCGGACAACGGAAGATTCTTGATATCATTGTCCCCGAACTCCCTGTAAAAAATACAGTAGTTAAAATACTCTATTCCCGTCTTCTGCTCGCCCTCGGCGTCCTCACCTGCCCTCGCCTTACGCGCGCAGAAGCCGCAGGTCATGTACCTGTAGCCGTTCCTTACATCGCAGGAATCTAATTTCCACTCCACAAGCGAATGTATCGTGGTGCTTCCTCCCGGCTGCGCGAACAGCTTCTCCACAGGCTGCTTCTCGTCAAGAGTACAGTTCGGAAGCATCGTCTGAAGCAGAAGAAGCATGAGCACACTCTTACCTCCGCCGTTTGCAAGGTCATATATGGTGTTCCTGCACGAAAAACGCATCAGAAAATCATCGTAGAACTGAGTGCCAAAATTATATTTTATATTGTTGACCCTGATTCTGTTAATCTGTGGCATTCTGTGCCTCCTGTTCTTCCCTTGTTAATATCTCGTATAGCCTGCCTCTGTTGATACTGTAATAATTCTCCGCCATAGCCTTGAACCTGTCTGTCGGATAATATTTATCCTGATTTTCCACGAAAAGCCCCTGAGCCACAAGAAAGTTAAACGTAAGTTTAACATAGCCCGTCTTGGAATTTCTGGCGGCTCTCTGTCCCTGAACGTCATCGGTCGACGTGACAGGAAGCTCATCCCACAGCAGCGCAAGCGTTTTAAAGCTGTTCTCCTCAACATCATCAAGCACAAGCCCTGCCGAAGGGTCAATAACCTTCACCAAAGCGCTGTCAACAGCCTTTATGACATCCTCATGTCTTACGAACTCCGTGTAGGTGTAGCTGCCCGACGTCTTATAGAATTCCGTCATGGTACAGTATATTATAAGATAACACAAAAAAAGCTCCTTGTTCACCCTGACACCAAGAGCGTGCCTCAGCTCCTCATTAGTAAAGCCAAAGCCGGCATCTCCCATGCCGGCGTTATCCTCATCCGCACTGACAAACAGTGCATTATTATATTCATAAAGCTCCAGCCCGAACTTCTTTAAAATCAGCCTGAGCGCATCATATACCTGCGAATTGGACGAATATTCCTCATAGAGTGCCACATTGCCGCCTGACGCGCTCACTCTGTCTCCTCTTATCAGTGCGGCGGCAAGCTCAAGGGCTTTTTCCAGATTGCGTTGCTCCATGTGTGTGCTCCTTTCTACTTTATTATTAACCCATACGTTGTGTAATTTAACTATATTACCGCCGGGCCCGCTCTCGCTACATTGCAGCTCGTAGCGGTACATAAGCGGCTAAAATACAGCCGCTAAGTACCGACGGCTGCAAAGTACCCGGCTTGCAATATAGTTAAATTACACAACTGTTTGGTTTCAAGCCTAGTAAATGTAAATATAAATTAAGATTATTGTTAATTGTTTACAGCTTCAAGGCTTGGGTTGGCATAGTTATAAGTAATGTAGCGTTGTTTTAGTTTTTACTGTTTTGTAAAGTGTATGTTAGATACCGTGAAGCCGTCTGCAAGCTCGATTTCATCGGGTGGGTCGGCGGGGGTTATGGTGAAGTGGGTTCCGAGACAGGAAGCGTATTCCGGGGTCTGGGCACAGTCATGGAAGATTTCATCAAGAAATGTCTCCGGCTTCTGTCTGTCCGCCTCGAAGCTGTACTCCTTTTTCTGGCACAGATGTACTATGAATGAGTAGTAATCACCGTTCTCAAACAGCTCCTCGCCAAAAATCTTTGCAGCATATTCGTTGAAGGTTCTGAGGTCAATGCAGTTCCTTCTCTTTAGGAGCGATAACAGAACCTTTATGAGTGCCGAATAGTTGCCGCGTATTCTCTCATCCTCAAGCTCATCATCATATACGATATTCTCCGGAATGGTGTCTGTGATAAGCTCCGCCTTGTCATCGCGTCCCGGCTTGTAGGTTATCAGATCCTCGATTCTTTTTATCCCCAAGGTTTTTTTGGTGTTGAGTCCCATTATAGGGCGCACCAGCATGCCAAGAAGTGTTATGTCATCCTTCTTCATGGCAAGCTCCAGCGCATTTCTGAAATCAAAGCTCGGTCTCAGCCTTCCAAGCTTCGCCTTTTTTACCATCTCATCTGCCATTATCCCAAGCCGGGTGCATGCTGACAACAGCTTCAGATGATTATTCATGGCTATCTTAAGCTCCGTATCAAGCTGGTATATTTCTCCCGTTATCTTGAGATACGAGGCATAATCATCATTATTTTTGTCCGTCTCCGCTCTTTTCTGAGCCGCCTGTATAAGCTCTGAATTCTTTATAAAGAGCTTCTGCTCCTCCTCGAACCACTTTACTCCTGTGGCAAAAAAATCCTCATACGCCTCAAGCCCGGAAAAAATATCCGAGGCAAGCAGCGACATTACACGGTTTTTCCTGAGCCACAGACAGTCCACCTCTTTGTTTATGCGGCGCACCACATCCGTTCCACCCTTGAAATCCTTAGACTGTATCATCTTCTCAAGAAGGAGCTGCTCAACGCTTATCCTGCTCTCGTCCTTGATTTCCTTCGTGTCCAGATAGAACTCGATTCCCTCCGGGCTGATTGAATACCATACCGTTCCGTCCTCTATGCGGCTCTCGATAAGTCTCACCCTTGATATCTTTTTCTTTCTGTCAACCGGATCAAAATACCGGAAAATGAACGGCTTACCGTCATTTTTTAATTTGTCAAAAATATATTCAACAAGAATGCTCATATCCCCCGAAGGCGGATTGAGCTTGAAGTCACGTCTTATACACCTGCTCATAAAGGCGGCATATTCCGTATAGGTGACGTCCCTCTCCTTGAAATTGTTTTCCTCAATAAAAAAGCGCAGTACCGCCATGAGAATATACCCCATGTCAAGGCTGTCGTACATCCCTTCCCTGTACCATGAAAAGGACACCTCCGACAGCTTGAAGAACGGGTAATACTTCTTAAGGTTCAGCATACGCTCTCTGTGATCTGTTATTATATCGTTTACTAAAATATTCTCCTGCGGCATTGACAATGACCCCTACAACTGTGTTCTTCCCTCAAGTGCACGAAGCAGTGTCACCTCATCTATATTCTCCAGGTCACCGCCAACCGGCACGCCGCTCGCTATACGGCTTACCTTGATTCCGGTAGGCTTTACAAGCTTGCTTATGTACATTGCCGTTGTTTCCCCTTCCAGACTTGAATTGGTGGCAATAATAACTTCGTCCACATCACCCTCAAGGCGCTTCATAAGCTCCTTGAGTTTAATATCGTTAGGTCCTATGCCAAGCATCGGAGATATAGCACCGTGAAGGACATGATACACACCATCGTACTTCTGTGTTTTCTCATACGCTGCCATGTCCCTCGTGTTTTCCACAACCATGATAACCCTGTGGTTGCGGCTTGGATTGCTGCATATCGGACACAGCTCTTCATCTGTCAGTGTACAACAGCAGCTACAGTATCTTACATTCGTCTTGGCATTTACAATGGCACTTGAGAGACTGTCCACCTGCTCTCTAGGCATTCCAATAATGTGGAATGCAAGACGCTGTGCCGACTTAGCACCTATTCCCGGGAGCCTTGAAAGCTCCTCGATAAGCTTATTAATCTGACTTCCGTAGTATTCCATTAGAATGGGAAGCCTCCGCCAAGACCACCAAGTCCTCCTGTAATCTTAGCCATCGAAGCCTGTGACAGCTCCTCAATCTGTCTGAGCGCCTCATTGGTCGCTGCCATAATCATATCCTCTAACATCTCGATATCATCCGTATCAACTGCCTCAGGGTCAATTGTGACCTTGGTAACCTCCTTTTTGCCGGAAACCGTTACGGAAACCGCACCGCCGCCCGCCGACGCTGTAATTTCCTTCTCCTCAAGCTCCTTTGTAGTCTCCTCCATCTGACGCTGCATCTTCTGTGCCTGCTTCATCAGATTATTCATATTACCAGGCATAGCACCCGGAAAACCGCCTCTTTTTGCCATAATAAAATTCTCCTTTATTCTGCAATTAAATGTTAAAAGCCATTCCGTAAAACCATTCCGGCTCTAAGGCATGGCATATCCGCCAAACATATATTTTCAAGTCCAGACAATATTATATTATATTTTAATAATCAAAATATGTCTACAACAAAATCCTAGAAGTCTTCCTCCACGATATTCATTCTGCATATATCCTCAAGGGTATCGTACTCCTGTGAAACATCCGTTCCGCTCTCAGCATGTATCACTTCTATCTCCATGT
>OBVX01000838.1_pt1 | contig 13250 bp, 15 predicted proteins | sample 1495161 | NCBI WGS metagenome assembly OBVX01 (sample SAMEA2580023, study PRJEB22360) | human gut metagenome | reverse complement strand
CGCTGCCGTTCGCCAGCAGCTGACGGAGGAGCCGCTCTCTCCAGCTGTACAGGGTATCGACTGGAGCGCTCAGGGATGGAAATAAACAGCCGGGCCGTATTGCTGGCCTGTCTGTCTGCGCTGCGCTTGCCTGCGGGTGAGCGCACTTCTGATCACGTCATGCAGCTGGCACATCTGCGCACCGTTCTGCGTAACGAGGGGTATTCCTCCCCTGCTATTCATGACGACGCGGCTTTACTCAAAGAGGCTGAGTGGCTGGCTGACTCCGCTGATATGCGTCAACGCCATGCCGAACTCCAGCACCTTGTTGCGTTAAACCTCTTACCTGAGGATGAAGCGAGGCAGGAACAGGGCGATAACTACCGGGAGCACCAGTTACGCGATCCGGTTAAGCAGGAGGGAAAACCTGAATATGATTGAGTCCAATCTGGTGATCCCCTCGCGCGTTATGGCCCCCCATGACGCGCAGAAAAAGCGCAGGATGCACGCAAGGATCCGCGCAGCAGCCCGTGAAAAGATGCGGCGGGTTATGGCAGCGCCAACGTGGCACTGGCGCTACCCTACGCCGCCGAGAGCATAAAAAAGGGCCCAAATATGGGCCCTTTGTTTTTTGCGTGCCAGCACGCCCCTACCGCTACCGACTGGCAAAGCTGCGCGGTTGTGTGAAAGAGCTTTTTACCGGGACGCTTTGGGTTTGTGTGCGCCCATCAGGGTATTGCAGGTTTACATTGATATTGGCGTCTGAAATATCAATTTTTCCTCCGCGTTGCCCGGCTGGCATGGTTTCAGGGGCGATCTTGTAGTTGTTCTGATTGTTCAGTGCCATGTTAACGCCCTCAGTAACCACTGATTGCGGGATGCTGGCATTTTTCACGTTCTCTTTGCGGAGGATGGCCCGCGTCACGTTCAGCAGCGTGTTCTGGTCGGTTAAGTCCAGTTGCTGATCTGGCCCGTACCCTGTCCATTCGCTTGCCTGCCGGATGTAGCGCGGCACCTCAGGATCGCCACTGGCATATGTGCTGACAATCTCGCGCAGGGTGCGCTTGCGTCCGCCTTTGAATGCCCCGGTGCTATAGCGCAGCAGCTGCCCCGCCGACGCTGCGACGCCTGCCTGCTGGGATGGGAAGCGCCGCCAGTTGCCGTTAACGTCTTTCACGTTGCCGACATTGTTCCCTGCCCAGTTTCCGGCAGCACCGCTGCCAGCTGCGGCGGCGGATGGTGAAGAAATATAGTTGCTGTCGAGCGCAGCCTCTCCTGCTGTTTGCGGGCCGTATGCAGCTGCGTGTGCATTTGCATTGCCCTGCTCTACAAAGTTGAGCTGCTGCTGACGCATGAGGTGCTGCTGGCGTTTCAGTGCCCTGTATCGGTCGCCATCTGGCCCCATGGTCTGCATACCGACGCCCTTGTCCTGCAAGGTGTTCATTTCCTGCTGGTAGGCATCGAGACGCCAGCCGTATTTGCGGCGGGCCTGCTGCTGCGTATCGAGGCGCATCCCCTTCTCATAATCGCGGCGCAGACTGTCCTCACTGCCCCCGGTCATTTTGACCAGCGCCATGCGCATCACATCGAGAGCAGGCAGGGCGCGGCGTGCGTAGTCTTCAAACTGGTTGTTGAGCTTCGCTACGTTATCGCGGATCTCGCTTCCCTCTGTCTTTGCCGGGCCATGCGTTGCGGCTACCTGAGTGAGTACGTCTTTCAGTTTCTCCGGGTCAGTCCCTTTAAGGGCATCGGTAAGGCGCTGGCGTTCGCCAGCATCAAGGCTCCCACGCTTGAGGTACTCATTGCCCATGATCTCCAACCCTTTCCCGCTCTGGATCTGTCCCAGTGCGGCGTAGCTGGTCGCGTTTACGCTGCTGGGGTCAAGTTTCAGGCGGCTGAGGCGATCAGAAACGCCGCTCATGTCTGCGCTACTCATCTGGTCGAGCGCCAGCGCATCGTTGATACCGACGCCAAGGTGGCGAGAGAGCGCTACGACTGAATCAGGGCCGTAACCATAGGCGCGATGGATGCTCTGCCGGGTCATATCGAGAAGAGTCTGATCGCCCTGATAATTGCCGCCGAAACGCTGACCGTACAGCGAATCAGGCCCCAGAGTGCTGCTGATTGTGCCGAAAGCGCCGCCAGACTGGAGGACTTCAAGCGCCATCGGGTTATTGATGCCGTTGCGGAGGGCCATGCGGGCCATAAATGCCCGTGATGGGTCGCCCATCGCGCCACCGCGCTGAAGGTTCGCATTAACGCGGCCCAGAAGGTTGGTGGAGCCCAGCAAATCCATGCCGGGGATCCCTGAGCTCATCAGGCCAGCCATTGCACCCGCATAGCCAGGCACATTAGGCGCGGTCAGGCTCATGCGTGCCTGTTGGGTGGCAAAGTCGCTGATTGCCTGCATAGCTTCGCCAGCCTGAGCAAACGCACCTGATTTGCCGATAGCCTCCCCCATGAGCAGGCCCATGCGGCGCAGCTGCTGATCGTTATTTACGACACGGGAGGCGGAGAGCTGTCCGATTGTGCCCGCGACGCTGTTTGGGTCGAGGCCGTAGGAGCGGGCCAGACCGCCAGAAACCAGCATCCCGGTGCCAAGGTTCTGGCCCGGCTGGATGTTAGCGGCGCGGGAGTAAGTGGAGGCCAGCGCGATGGCGTCACCGTTGGTCATGCCCAGACGGTTGGCGGTACTCATGACACCACGCTGGAGGCTGGAAAAGCTGACAATTCCGCCCACTTGACGATAGAGCTTATCCAGCCCGATCACGTTGTCCTGCGCCTGTCCGATCTTGTCCGCAACCGCACCAATGATTTTGCCGACGCCGAGAGCTGCGAGACCGCCTACTAAGCCCATGAGCCCTGCACCTGCACCGCCAGAAAGCCCGGCATTCATTGCGCCGCTAATGGTGCCGCCAACCGGGCCAGCGTTGCGCAGCATCGTGCTAAGGTGGTTCTGCCATGCCGGAGGCTGGTTATTATTTTGCGGCCTGCGATGAGGCGCAGGTGAAGGATTTGAGGGGGTAGGTGCTGGCGGCTTAGGTTTCGGCGCTGGCTGGTCGTTAAACTCCACGCCGAGAAACTGGAGCATGGACTGCATTTTTTTGATGCGTACTGCCTGATCGGTATACATCTTTGACCAGTCAGCCATAAGCGGGTTAGTCGCGCCCTGTCCGGTCTTGCCCATGGTCTGCTTGAGCTCTGTCTGGATGGAGAGCAGCTTCTGCATTTGCTTAATGAAAGCATTCAGATCGTCTTTTGAGCGCAGGTTAATGGGCTCAAACTTCTGTTTATTGGCCTGCCCAACCTGCGACGCAAGGACGCGGATCTGGTCGTTGACCATCTGGATCTGTTGTTTAAGGTCAGCAGCGTCAAACTGCGCACTGACCGGGATTTTAATAGCCATGGGATGCCTCTTTTTGTTGTGAGGCTCCAGTGTGTTGTCACGACAAATCAGCCGCCCGTAGCTGTGCCAGTAGGGCGAGAAGTTCCGGCCCGTCGCCACGTTCGGTGTCAATCATGAGCCCGTCCAGATACTCCCATTCGCCCAGCGCAGCCAGAATGCAGGCCCGTAAGCGGTTAAACAGGAGCTGCGGCACCCGTTCCAGCGTTAGGGGTAAAGTGGACGCCAATTGCAGCGCAGCTGCACCGCTACCGCTCAGGGGGAAATCGTTGTATGCAGCCCGGTAGACGCCGAAATAGCGCGGCTGGACTGGCTCCGGGTCAATCCACTTGCGTGAGACATTATTGCCGGAGGAGGTAGCGCTGGCATTGCAGCAAGGGCATGACGCAGTAACAAAGCCTGATCGGTCTCTGGCAATTCGCAGCGGTGCCCGGTGACAATCGGCGCAGATGGCTGCTGTGTCTGCTTTATCCTCCACTGTGGCGTGTATCTCTACCGCTTCCTGCACTGTCATAAACTGCATGGGGGAGCGTGGAATGGCGAGCGGTAGAAGGCGTGCCTTCGGCTCGCATTCAGGGCAATAAAACCGCACTGTGCCTACTGTCGGGGCATCCCTGTCCCAGTCCCAATTGAGTGGGGTCGATGGGTGTTTCTCGCATAAATAAACCGGGTGGCCACTTGCATTAAACCCTGTCACTCCGGGGCGCTGGTTGTGAAACTCTGTTGATGGATTACGCAGCAGCTGGCGCTGTATGGCCTCGCTTTGGCTGTCGCCAATCCAGACTGACCAGACAGGCACGCCGTCCTCAACGTGACCGATAAGCCACGGGGCCATAAGAGGCGGCTGCATGATCGGATTCCCACGGGCTCCAACGCCCTTTTTGTTCTCAGCGACGCGATTCCAGCAAGACACGCAACACACGCTCCATGGTGTAGCCTTGCTGCCGTTCTTCTTCCCAACAAGTCTCCCTGTTCTCCCGCATCGAGGGCAATGCTCAATATTAACGGGAGGTAGCCGTGAAGATTCACCGCGCCACAAAATCACGCCCGTAGCGCATCGTGAGCATGGTCTGGCGCAAGCCTCAGGGTCTGCCTTACGACTTATCGTTTCGTCGTGAAGACGCTGGCAGGTGCTGACACTGACACATGATTTTGCTTTATCCGGGCAGGTGACAAACAGAATGCCGGGCATCAAATCCGGGTAAGCCTCGACGGCTCCGACAAGCTGGAGTTTTTCGGGTGTTGGAGAATCCATTTTATAACCGCCTTTCATTACGTCATATACGCCGTAAGCCGCGCCAATACTGGTTTTGTTGGAAAATAATTATTGCATTCACTACGACATTTTGTCTAAGCTATTCATCAAGCGGCGACCAAAAAAACCGCTTACTAACTTCAACGGCAGTTAGTTGAAGGCATAAGCCCAGCCACGGGGGTGAAAAAGGGGGACGCTCTCTCTCCTCCTCCGCATCGTGGCGCGAGAGCGAAAGGCGCAGGCCAGTGCGGCACTCTCCGGGGTAGAAATACCCGCATCACCGCATAAGCCCTTATGGTCTGCACAATGCTTTTGGCATAAGCAAAAAGTCCCGCCAGACCATCGGCGGGCGCTAACCAACCCTGAGGAACTATGAAACAACTATTCAAGCCAGATCTTGCCGCTGCACTGAGGATAAGCACGCGGCAGCTGGAGCGCCTGATTGTTGCCGGGAAAATACCAGCACCTGAGGGCATAGCGAGACCGGGAGGCAGCTACTGGCTACTAACCCCGGAACTAAGAAAAACAATCAAGGCGCAAAAACGCCCGGAGCGTTGAGAATGAGCGAGAGCAAAGATGAATTCCTGTTGTGGCCCGGCGTGTTTGATGAAGCGCTGGCCCGCGTACTGCCTGCCCCCTCTTACATGGAATGGGTGCAGCAGGTACGGCAGATCGCCTGCTGGGCTAACATCCTGAAGCTGAGCGATGCGCAGGCTATCTGCGAGCGTTGGAGCGCATCAGGCGTTAATGCAGCCCCGGCTGACGCGGGACTTATTCGCGCCGCTCTCCGCCCTCAGTCTCTCGAAAAACTCAGCCCGTTCTCCATGGCTGGCGCGTTCCTGCGTGATTCTGGTCTTATCCCGGAGATCCACTCTGGGCGCTTTGGCTCCTACCAACCGACCGCCGCAGACCTCGCCAAACGTGAGGCACAGCGCCGGGAAATGGAGGAGGCCCACCGGGTAGCACTAGAGGCTGACGAACGGCAGCGCCAGATTGCCGTCCGGCAGGCTACGCAGATTTACAACAAGGCCAGTCTCGATCCGGCTCAATCGCCGTACTGGCAGAGAAAATGCAGTGCAGCCGCACTGCCCCTACCGCTGCCGGATGACGTAAAGGCTTCAAACTGGCGTACCTTTGAGAAAGGAGCACCCAGCAAAGGCATTTACTGGAATCACTCGCTGGTTATCCCTCTGTATCGCATCACCGACACGTTGCAGTTGGGGATGAGTACCATAGAGATCATTTGCGGTCGCCCTAACCCAGAAACTGAGCTGTCATTCACCGGAGCAAAACGCGGCCTCAAAGGTGCCCAGCGTGGCGGGAGCTTCTACCCGTTCAACATCGACAAAGCCCGTCACGGTTCACCTCTGGTTATCTGCGAGGGTTTTACCTCTGGGCTGGCCCTGTCTCTCGCTATGGGCGGAGCATTGCCTGTGTTCTGTGCAATGAGCTGCAATAATTTTGCCGCAGTCATTGATGAGCTGCGCATTGTTTACGACCACAGCCCGATCTACATCGTGGGCGACGTGGGCGTAGGCGAGGAGATAGCGCAAAGTATCGCGGAGGCTAACACTCGTCGCTATCCTCCAGTTTATTCCGTGCCGCTTTCTCGCTGCCTGTTCGAGGACGGCAACGATCCCTTTGACCTGCTAGCCCGCCATGGAGTTGATAACTCCCGCGTTCTCCTGCGGTCGTTATTCCGGGAGGCCCGCATTGGTCGTGACGGTACGCTGTCCGGGCCGAGCTCATCGGATGCCATTCACCATATTTGAATATTCACACGCCGCTCTCCGTATTGGAGAAGCGGCTTTTTTATTTATGCCAGGAGTATCAAAACCATGACAGATCAGGACTTCGAAACGATGCTATTTAACGAGTCAAGCCAGACTGCGACGCTGTTTGTGGCCCGCGCCGTAACTGACCTCGACGCAATGCTGGGAGAAGGTTACGCCGTCGCTAATCCTGCCGTTCTGGCACAATGGATCGCGGTAGCCGGTTCTCAAATGGTCACGCTCCAGCAGCTGCATGGCGCTAATGGTCTGGCGACTCAAATCGAGCGACTGGGGGCAATGGCTGACGCCATTGAAGCAAGCGCAGCAGCTGCGCACGCTGGGAGAATGCAGTGAAACCCAAAGCAGAGATTCGAGCAGACAGCACCGCCCGTGTGGTGGAGACCATCGGCAAAGAGATGGCGGAGTGGCAGCAAACTGATTACAGCATGTCTCTGCTACCTAATTTCTATCCGGGAGAGCGTCAGCGCTGCCATGATGGACAGCTGATCGTTATCGACCGGGCAGACTTCACCCGCTCAATGTGGGGCGGCTCTCCACAGTTCGCTGCCGATGCCTGTAAAGCACAGGCTTTTAGGCAGGAAAAACGCAGCGAACGGGCTTACTGCGGCATCTGCGACGCTGAGCGAGAAGCGCTTGCCACAGCCCTAATGCTGGATCTGTTCGGCATCACTGAACTCGATCCGATTCTGGCACAGTTGCCTCACCTCGATGCGCTGGAGCTGCTGACGGTCGAGGACAGTGATAAAAAGGCTATCGCGGAAGCGTTTAGCGGATGGCTGGGGTAGTCATTGTGCCGAAATTTGTCACAAACTGCGGCACCGCCGCCCCTACCGTTAAGCTCCTACTGGCGCGGACTTATCCTAATTACGCCCAATAAATATTGTACTATTGTCACGATTGATGTAGATTTATAGTCACTAGCGATACGTGGGATCTCACAAGAGATACGTTAGCGTCAACCCGAACAGGGTCGCAGGCCGCGCCGCGATAACCAATGACCTCCACCTAATACCTAATTTAAGTAGTAAAGCAGTAAAAAAGGGCGATCCAAAGGGTCGCCTTTTTGCTATCTGCGACGCCGTCTTTGCTGCTCTTTTATCGCCAATTTCTCACCAGCCAAGCGCGCATCAATTACTCGCCAGATAGTAAATCTGGCTTGTACGCCAACGTCAGCCGCCCAATCATCCTCTGGATATGCTGTTGTAACTTTTAGCCTTATATCGCTTGCCGGATGACTGCTGGACGATATATCAAAGAATAATCGGTATGTGACGCCCATATGATGTTCTTCAAGATAGAAAAATGATTCACGGCGCTCCTTCATCGTAAGCCCCAGCAAGATATTATTTTGAATCAGTATGGGGATCAGACCGGGCAAAAGCAGTGAACCTGCGTAGCGTTCAGTGCAGAAATATCGGCGGCTATCCTCATAGAGAAGGGTTTCATCATCATTCTCTGCAAAGTGCTTGGTAAAACAGTGATTACTGTAGGTAACATAAAATCTGACTGTCTTAGCCGGATGCGTTGCCGTTGCAGCACGTGTAACTCTTATAACAGAAGGATTTAGGTGAGAAAGCCTGTAAACCTTCCCTCCATGCGTAAAGTCATTAACCATGAAGTAGCCCGCTATCCCTTAGTTTATGCCGATAGTCCCGCAGGCGGCTGCGTGTCCACTCCTGCCCGGTCGCACTGGTAAAGCCCAGAGCATTGAGCGCGTTCGTAATATCAGCCAATCCGGCCCCCTCAGCACTCATCCGCACTATCATAGCATCGGCCTCAGGGTCTACCGCATGAAAACGAGGATCGGCAGCACGCCCCGTATTACGTTGCATTTCATTGCCTGACGGCGTGTTACGTGGTATTGCCTCAACGTGTTGCACTGTCTTACTTTGTGGTGCTGCTGTCTTACGCTGTGGTGCATTCTCGGCGATGACTTCCAGCAGTTCGATCACCCTGTCGAGCTTGTCAGACGCTGCCGGAGCAGTCGCGACGCCGAGGTACTCCCGGAGCGCAGCCAGCGTTATATCTGTGCGGGTGAGGTGTTCAGAGCTGGCGCGTTCATCAAGCAGCTGCATGAGTTCTGCCGGGAGCCTGAGGCTCAGGGCAGCTGTTTTGTTCTCTTTCATGGCGTCCCCCTTTGTATTTCAGTGCATTATTGCGTCATACTTGACGTAATGCAATGTGACACATTAGCGGTAAGGGCCGAGCCTTTGGCTCGACACAAAGACAGTCCACAACTAACCCGCAAAATGTGGATAAAATCACATTATCATCAATAGGTTATACACAACGACATAAGCGCCGTAATGGCTTTGAATCTGTATGCAAAAGATGAGAGTGCCGGAGGATCAATTACGTTGATCGTTTGGCCCTTCGACGCTATTCTGTGGGGGCATTTGATTTGGGAGGTTTTGGAACGGCAACCCAGATTACAGGCGAAAAAAAACCAGCCGGGCAGCTGGTTTTTAATCGCCTCAGACGGTGAATCTGTCTGGTGCTATTCGGTCGAGGTCGTGGGGACTTTCAACCGAGGGAAAAACTAAATTTTCAAGACTGATTCTAGCGGTCATTGCACCCGGTTTCAAGTCTATTGTGCCGTCATTTATGACGCAATTCCCTCTAAGCGATACCCCGCCAAATCGACCTTAACGCAAAAATTCGCGGTTAAGGATAGATAGATGAATCAGCAAGACAATGTAACGCCACTTGATGCGGCAAAGGCCAAGCGTGGGCGTCCGTCACTCCCCAAAAAGATGCCTACGGTAGCGTTCCCTGCCGATCTGGTCGTTGATTATAAAAAAGGCAAATATGAGAGCTCGCTAGAGAACGTAGTGGCAGCGCTTCGCTGTCATGATGTAACGGGTGTACAGCTGGCCTATGATAGCTTTTTTGCAGAGGAGGGGGTTTTCATTAACGGCGAATGGATGCCGCTTTCTGACAACCTGATCACCGAAATGCGCCTGCGTCTGGCTGGGATGGATTTTGCCAAAGTGAGCAAAGATAACGCCCGCGACGCCATGTTTTATGTCTGCGAAAACAGCAAATTTGACAGCGCTCAGCGCTGGCTTACCGCTCAGGAATGGGATGGAAAGCCACGCGTGGAGAAATTTTTCTCCCGCTGCTTCAAATGCGAAGGCGACGAGGAATACATAGCAGCTGTCAGCCGCTACACATGGACGGCACTCGCCGGACGCGTCATGCAGCCGGGCATCAAAGCCGATATGGTTCCTTTGCTTTACGGCGCTCAGGGTGCCCGCAAGTCTACTGGCGTGCGCCTTATTTCCCCATTCAGCGAGTCATACGCCAGTTTTAACCTTAACGACAAGGATGACGTGCTGGCCCGTAAAATGCGCGGCTGTATCGTTGGCGAACTGGAGGAACTGCGTGGCCTTCATGGTCGAGACGCCGAATCTACAAAGGCATTTTTCTCCAGCCCGCATGACGAATGGGTGCCGAAATTCAAAGAGTTTAAAGTGCGCAGTCCGCGCCGCGTCGTGTTCATCGGCACAACGAACAATAGCCAAATCCTTAACGACTCCACCGGAAACCGCCGCTATCTGCCAATGAGCTGCGGCCTTGTTGACTGTGAAGCCATCGAGAAAAACCGCTCTCTCCTCTGGGCTGAGGCTCTGCACATGTTCAAAGAGAACGGCATCATGTGGCAGCAGGCCGAGGAGCTGGCCCGTAAGGTTCACGATGATTTCCGCGTTATCGATCCGTGGGAGGATGCTCTGGCGGATTATCTGGAGATCGATAACGACCACGCCAGGCCGATGGAGTACGCCACCACTGAGGCGCTGTTTGCTCGTCTGGGTATTGATATTGGTCGCGTCTCAGCCGTCCAGCACAATCGCCTCTCCGCAATCATGGCCCGGTTTAGCTATGAGAAAGGGCAGCGGCGAATCAACGGTAAATCAACCCGTGGCTACTTCTGGCGGGATAAAAATAGCCCTCTGTGAGGGAATCAATAAGGAGGCTACGGCCTCCTTTTTTTATGTCTGAGTGTCACGGGGTAGGGTGTGACAGGGGGTGTGACAGGGTGTGACAGCGGGGGTAAGTGTCACACCCGTCACGGGGTCGTCACGGGGTATGGTGTGACAGCTAAAGACAGTAATACCGAGGCTTTCATGATGGTGTCACACCTGTCACACCATATTTTCTAATTAAAAAGAAAAAATAAAATAAATAGTAATTCTGTACATATAACAGCCAATTAAGCCTATTTTATTTATTTTTTTACCCTATATGGAGAAAGTGCCGTGACACCCGTGACACCTGTGACAGGTCATCTTTTGTACTGCGTGACTGGTAGCTGCCGTGCTTTCGCACGGACACTGCAAAATTCACTGGCCCGGTGCCAGATCGGCAGCTGAGAGCCTCATGATACGGTTACATTTTGGCTACGGTGTTTTGTGGTATGGCGGGGGTTTACGATGGTAGAGCGGCGGACAGGTGGCAATATGCCCGCCGTTTTGGTCATTTCTGGCGGTTCATTCCGCCGCGCATAATGTCTGCCTCTGTGCCGGGCTTGATGTCGTACATCAGGCGCTCTGCCTCCTGCGCTTTGAGCAGGGCGAGGATCGCGGATGCCACGGCGCGGGTCATCTGGGGGTCATTGTCTACAACGGCTTTAAGCTGGCGAGCCCTGAGCCCTGACAGGTCTTTGGCGTGCTGTTGCAGGAGCTCGAATTGCTGGGCGGTGAAGTGGTTGCGCAGCTGTCGGATCTTCGCGCTGGGTGTCTCGTTAAGCAGCTGCTGTGCGCGTTCGCGCTGCTCCATGAGGCTGGTCACGTTGTCCGGCTGCTGTTCTTCCTTTTCGGCGTTGGCGAACCACTCCCGCACGGTTCTGGCGGGGATCCCTGTCTGACGTGCGACGCTGGCGGCAGTTGCACCCGGTTCTTTGCCGAGGATAAGCACCTGCTGGCGTTGCTGTGGGGTGTACGTTGTTCTGCCCATGGCGATGGATTCCTGGCTGATTGAGAATGACGCCATGGTGGCATCACGCCCGCCTTGTGGCAGCGCAGCTGCCGCCATACCGATTGCTCTATTGAAGTTAACTACAATATGTATTACAGTATAAAAAATACAAATTGTAGTTGTTAAAATAGCGAGATTAAGCCCATGACAGACCTGAAAGAAATTTTAAAAAATAGTCTTTTTAATCAAGTCGATGATAGCGTTTCAGCCCCTATATCAATCCGACTTCCAACCATTTTAAATAATGAGTTGGACGAACTATCTTTGAGTCTTGATCGCTCTAAGAGCTCACTGATCAGCGAATTTATTAAGGCCGGGGTCGCTGCTGCGAATGAGCTACTAAAAGAGCACTCTCTGATTAGCGATGAACTGAAAGAGCAGTTGGTTGATCAGCGCGAGGATAGCGCTGCGAGCTTCATGGATAGAAAAGCCTTCATGTTAAATACGAACTACAACAACGATGAAGAAACGCATTTCGATATGGTTAAAAACCAAGAGGCGGCGGCTTTTTGCAAAGGCTGGAAAGAGTACATCTGTCAGCTTTCCAAAGGCGATACCGTCTATCTGTATCAGAGTGGCGTAGGCATCATTGCTTCTGGTGTTGTGGATGGTGAGCTGGTGAAAAGCGAGCATTACGGCGTAGCTGATGATAAATACGCTAAGCCACTCAAAGATTTTAAAACCGGCTTTAAGGCTATCTCCGCGCGTCGCTTTAAAGAGTTAACTGGGGGCGGCGCTAATTTCCGTAGAACGATGATAGAACTCACCTCTATGCAGGCTCATGCTATTGCTCAAGAGATCGAGAGATTAACGTCTAAGCAGTGATAATCCTTAGGTAAGATAAGGGCCCTTTCGGGCCCTTTTTTATAGGCTTATTTTGTTAGAACCTAAATCGTGGGAACACTCAACCGATACAGTGTCAGCTTTCGGGGAGGTACCAAAGGTTGCAAAGAATTTCCTGTTTCCGCCGTCCAGCCAGAAAATATCCATCATGGCGATAGTCTGCTGTGGCACGCCTGCGGTGATGTGGACGCCGTAGCTTTCAGAGGTTAGTTCTCTGACTGGGAATCGGTTCCCGTTCCACGTCACAGTCATGCGTGGCCCGGTATTGGTCTCCAGCCTGATTATGGTGCCGTCAGTGCAGAGAAAGCGGGAGGCTATCTCTCCGGCGTGCAGCTGCGTGCTGGCGAGGAGTAGCGTGAGCGCTACGGGTATATTGATTTTCATAATATGTAATTCATTACACCATATTGATTTTGATATAGGCCCCCGAAGGGGCCCGGTTGTTATGCCTGCCACTCGAACAGTCGGCAGACGGGCAGGGTCAGCACCCGCCCCTCTGTAGTTCTGAGGCTTACTTGATGAATGCCGCGCCCGTTCATCGCTACACTGCGAGGTTTTCCGTGCTGGTAGATCTGCCCATGCTCAATGCTGAGTCCGGGGAAGGTTTGCGCCGTATGACGCTGTGATGCAATAATCATAATGTTGGTTCCATTGGGTTGGTTCTGACAAAGGCGCGGTTACGGTGGCCACCTGATCCGCGCCGCCTCTGGCCCTGCTGCGCTCCAACGCAACGGGGCCAAATCTTTTCTACTGCTCTCGCGTTACTCGCAGCACCGTGGAGCGTGAGCAGCCCGCCAGTCTGGCGATCTCTCCCGGTCTGTGCCCCGCTGCTGCATACTTCAAAATCTTCTTATGCAGCGCTGTATTAGGCTGCTTGCCCTTATATTTCCCGGCCTCCACTGCCTTTTTAATGCCTTGCGCCTGACGTTTACGGCGTGTTTCGTAGTCATCGCGGGCCCATGCTGCGGCGGTGTCGAGCGGCATCGAGTTGGCACGCAGC
>OBVX01000823.1_pt1 | contig 13560 bp, 11 predicted proteins | sample 1495161 | NCBI WGS metagenome assembly OBVX01 (sample SAMEA2580023, study PRJEB22360) | human gut metagenome | reverse complement strand
TGTACATGAATGTCTGCCGTCTGTACCGGTTCGTGGTGAATCCCAGGAAGGCCATTATCCAGGAACTGAAAAGGCTGGGGACCGATCTTCTGACCGGAAGGGAGAGATGACCGTCGGTTGTATCGATCCGTATTATTCAAATTGAACCGTTAGCATTCCCTTGAAAAAAGAATCCCCATTAATGGCAAAAGTTTTCTCTGTTTATTACAAGTTCTTTTCCATTAAAGTGTTTTCGTCCGATTCGAACGTCACGTACTCTTTTATAGGGTATGAAAGAATCTAAAGTTATAAAAAAATAGCCATGTATTATTATTTAGCATATAATATTGCCATAATTAATATCCAACTGCAAAGAAATGCTAATTCAATTAATTAGATTGTTACGATATTTGGTAACAATAAATTAAATGCTTATATTTGCAATACAATAATAGGGCTGGTGGCAACAGTAACAATTCAGCAACAAGATTATGAGAACTTTCGATTCATTAGATGCAGATTTTCGCAGAGCATTCAAACAGGCAGCAAAACAAGGTATTGTAAAATTCACAATTGAAGGTATTAAAGATGATCCCGAATCGATTTATCCGATGTTTGAAGTATCGAACAATCACGTTACCTACTATTCCGTGCAGAGACAAGAGAGTGTTTGTATAACTGACATGAAAATAAAAGCTGTAATCTACTGATTAAATGCTGAGCTATCGGCATGACGGGTGAATAATATGATATATGAAAATGATATTATAGGCATTAAGGTAGTTGGATACAGATACGGTAAGGCTCCGAAATGCGGACGTAGCTATAATTATAGAGAGAACCATTATGAAGATGGAGTATCAATGGCTCAAGTGTGCTATTACAAGCCAGTAGGAAGTTTTGCGGCCAACGGTGAAAAGAAATATTATTACGAGGGTGTTGTATCCGGCATTGGCAGCGACAATGAAATATGCCTATCATCTGTGAAGCAGATATCATATAACGAATATCAGAAAATGAAAAAATCATTGATTACAGAATCAAACTTGATTACTAATTTTTATGCCGACCAAAAAAAAAGGCTACTTGACAAAGGATTTAATATCGGAATGTCCTATGAAGGTATAGAAGAAATGAGAAATAAATATCTTAAATAACACATATATTATGGCAGATCAGAAATATCCGGGTTGTTGGTACTGTGATAACATCATAGACCATCCCGAACAGGTAGGACTTTTATACCTTGGATTTCCGAGGTGTTTTGTGTTGATTCCTAGCATTGGAGATTTTTATTTCTCCACTTACGAGGAATTTTTGAACGGACTGTGCAAAGTAAACTGGCTTGACCCATCCAATAAAGGAACAAGAGAAGAACAAGAGGAAGTATTAAGAATACTTTGGAATTTTTCAGCAGAACAAGAAGAAAAAGAAGAGGAATTATATGGAAATTATGATGAATGACCGGGAACGTATCGGCAAGAAATTGGCTGAAATAAGGAACGAAAAAGGTTATACGGTTCGGCAGTTGGCTGAATTGGCAGACCTTCGTCCGGCTACAATCTCAAATGTGGAAAACGGTAAATTTTCCGTGGGGATAGACATACTTACTAAAATATGCAATACTTTGGGAGCAAGAATAGAAATTGTAAAGGAATAGCACAGTTTCAATGTCGCTAAATTTTAATGGAATGAAGTAGTAAGAAGCTCTTTTCAAAATTGAAAAATAGTTTTAATTATTGCTGTATATCAAAAAAACTGTGTTATTCTCATACTAAACATTTGAGATGGATATTCCTATGCAGCCCCTCGTTATCCAAGGCATAAATCTTCAGCCCGACACGTTCTTCTTCGTACATCATTGTCAGCGAGTAGCCGAATATATGTTTCAGCCCGGTATTGGCGCATTCCTTCTGAAGGTTCAGCGTGGCGGCCATTGTATTACGGTCGCAGATGCCGACAGCCGTATGCCCGAGCCATTTCGCCTTGCGGCACAAATCCTCCGGCGAGCCGCAGGCGTTCAGCAGTTCGTAGGAGGTATGGATGCCGAGGTTCACGAAAGGTACATCGTGTACCAGGGGCTTGGGCCGGCCGATATATTTCAGCAGGTTGAAACTGAATTCTTCCCGTAGGTCATAGTAGTACCAGTTCCTGCCGAACGGGAAGGCTACATGGAAGATTCCTTCTTCCATCAGCACATCCGGACTTTCCATCAGGTTGAACACGAGCCTGTCCCCGTCGCTGCGGAAAATGGATTCCACTCCCGACAGGTCAGCCGCGAAAAACCGCCCGAAGCCGGGAATATCCACCACTTCCGTATCGACCGGGATATAGGTTATCCGTTGTGCATCGAGCCATGAGAAAAGTTCCTGTATCATCTTTCCTGTACTTTTTTGAGTTTGTATTCAAGGACGGACAGCAGGCGGCAGGCGAAAATCCCGTAGATTTCCGATTCCGTGAGTTCGTCCCAGTCCTTGGCGGCATCGGCAATGTCCGCGATGAAAACCTCGAAATAGGGTTTCAGCCGTTCCGCCGTCCGCTTTACCGACTCGACGGCATCGCCGTTTTAGCCGATGACTACGCTTCTCACGCCTTTCGATTGCAACTTGTAAATCTGGACATCGGAGATTTTTTTCCCGAAAGTGGCCACGGCTGCGACATGGGGATTGTCATAGAGTTCGAGTCTGCGGGTCAGGGCGATGACATCAAAAATGCCTTCCGCGAGGATGACCGTGTCGGTTTCGTCCACGCGGACGGCATCATAGTTATAGAGGAGTTTGGAAAAGTCGTTTTCCGTGGAGTTCCGGTAACGCAGGATCCTGTACCCGCCGCTATATCTGGCTTTGCGGTTGTGGACATCTATCTCCTCTTTCGGCCAGGTATGGCGGGAGACATAACCGACAACGGTATTGTTGTCGATGACCGGAAAGACGACATAGTCAGCGTAGCGCGGATTGAGCCTGCCGGTTATCCCGACCGGGAAATACTCGTAATCGTCGAAACAGAAACCGCGCTGCTGCAAATACGGATGCCGGAAAGTGCGCTTGTAAAAGTCCGGCAATTCGACCGGCACCAGTTCGTCGTCTATCTCTTCCGCCTCGTCCTCCTCCAGCAGGTGCAGGTTCAACGGTGAGGCTATGTCAGCTGTTTGCGAGACCATCAGGTCCATGCGGCCGATAGCCTCCAGAAGTCGCTCCAATGTACGGGTGGATGCCCCGCAGGAGAAGCAGTGGGCCATGAAAGGTTGGCGGTGGGCAGTCTCCTTGCCGATATAGATACCGAACTTGCCGCCCGATTTGCCACAGTACGGGCAGTGCGGAACGATAAGGTTCTTACCGCTTCCGTCCCGTTTGGCCCCCGTCTCGCGGGCTATCTCCGAAACCAAGTATTGATATTCCTGTACAGACAGTTCCATACTAAGGTATAGTCGCAATCGCTACAGGTTGGTTTGAAATGTATGGAAAAAGAATTCGGATTGGTACAATGAAATTATGAAAAAGGTCTGAACTCTTGAGAATGGACATAGTTATTTGCTCATTATGGTAATAGGTTACGATTGAGGTAGTTATCTATTGCAATGTATTTCTATGCGTTGCGTAACCTTCAAAGAGCTCTTCAAGTACAAAATTACAAATAAAACGGGAGATTATGACAGAATCAATGAAATAAGCCGTCCCCCACAGCAGGCAAACCGGGAAGAATGTTTTCACTCTCCCCGGCTGTGTTTCCTTTTCTTTTTGGATTTTATCGTTTTGTGGATTTCTCTCCTTGAAGTTTTTTTCCGGATCTGCCTCTATTTTCGTTTCCCTCAATTTTTGTGCCTTTCAGCAGCCGCATTTGGCAGCCATTTCCGTTCTGGCTGCAAAGGTAATTTCGGGAATTGACGGGAATGCAAGGTCAAGCCTCCTGTTTTCTGGAAAAATCTCCAACCCTGCGGGTCGTATTTTTCCGAAAAACCTTGCATCCTCTACTCCCTTACCTTTTTAAGCGCCCGAAACTCAACTCCTTCAGCTCTTGAATTCGCATTAAAACAAAAAACAAAACGGATGTGAGAGCAACGGTAGCAACAAAATTCGTAGCGTGGGAAGTCCCGAAATTGAAGAACCTGCAAGTCAGCAAAGTGTACAGACTTCGTATCAAACTGAACAATGGCGGAAAACTGAGCAGGGAGGAAAAGGACTAGCACACCCGTGCAGTGAACAGCAACTCCTATTTCAAAAGCACAGTACCTAAACATTTTCAGAGACATGAAATCATCAGATTCCCCCAAAAAACTAGAAAAAACATCCTAACTTATACAGATGGGATTTGTAAAAAAACAATATTGACTTCCGGATAGAACTTAAAACCTTCATTTTTTCCTCAAAAGAGTTTTGATTTAGAACATGGTATGTGAACTACTGCAAAACTAAAGATTTAGCGATAGTTCATGTAGTCAATCCTCATAAACAAGGAGTGTGATCATGTCGTTGATTCGTACTGTTCTTCATACTGTTTCATCCGTTCCTGTAAATATTCCTTTAGATTGTCTCCTTTTTTAAGTTTAAATTTTGCTCGGATATTCGCACGCTGACTGGTGATATTGCCGCTGCTCCTATGCAGTTCTTCACATATCTGACTGACGGTTTTATCCTGTAGAATCAGGCGACAGATGGATAATTCAGATGGAGAGAGTTCCGGATATATTTTTCTGATGATTTCAAGCCTACTCTTTTCTTCTTTGAGATGGGCGTGAAGAGCCATAAAAAGTGTCTTTCTTGTCTTGTCCCCGACAACATCCAGCAACGAGTTGATATTGTCCTCCGAAATTTCCTTACTTATCAATTCCGCGAGAGCAAACAATTCTTCCCTATTCACCTGAAGTACTTTTAGCAACGTTGACTCCTCCTTTTTCAGCATGTCGTTCTCCTGCTGCAGGCAACTTATGTTTCTGTGCAGTAAAATACCGAACAAGGATTTCACCGTGAATATAATAATAATGATAGGGAGATAGTTTGTAAGAAAGGGACCATTGGTGATAAATACGCAAACGGTGTACGACAAGACAGAAATAAGCGATATCTGAATGGTGGTCTTGCTCATGTAGGCACACACGGAAAACATAGTAAACAAGACGGATAAAATGATATTGCCCATGATCAACAATCTTTGATACGGATATTCGTCAATTGTGGAACAATAGATAATCTCCGTGCCAATTTCAATATGTATTGAAATCAGAATAAAATAGAAAGCGGTATTCAACTTTATTTTATTCGTGAAGTAGGCTATAACGAACAGGATTGTTGCAATAAAAAGTGCCCCGTTTAAATAATAATATATTTTATTGGGAAAAGAGATCATATACATGTATGCTGGTATGCACAAAGCCAGCAGGACCAGAAAAACATGAAATACACGTTTTTGCTGATATTCCATCAGCGTTCCTTGTTCGATAGAGTTGGAAATTATATAATTATACCATTTAAACATACAAATAATTTTAATGATAATAAGAAATTCAATTATGATTAAGCACACTTTTATGCTAATTTGAAACGTTTAATCTCAATATTCTACTGCAAAGATAGAGGAAAAGTATAAATAAGTATTTATACAATATACCTAAAGTATGTTTAAGTTTATTAAGATTAATTTTTAAGCACTTATAAGCAAAAAAAAGTTAATCGTTTCTTTTTTTTCTATACCTGCAAACAATACATTTGCATGACAATAACAAAATCGAGTGAAGCAGATAGCTTTTCAGAAAAACAACTTTAAATATATAATATATAGAATGGTGAAAATAAACATAAGGTTATTTTTATTACTTCTCATGCCATTTTCGAATGTCAGGTATCTGACTGGGCAGGAGATGGTGTCCCGTGATACGGTAAGCGTGAAATTATATTTCCAACAAGGATATGATACGTTGTCTTCCTCCTTTCGGGATAACGGTATCCGCTTCGATTCCTTGCTGCACCACACGAGGCTGTTTAACAAGGAATCGGAACACCGCTTACGCCAGGTTTGTATCGTTTCAGGAGCATCTCCGGAAGGAGGGACGGAGATTAACAGATACCTTTCCGACCGTAGGGGTATAGCTGCGAGGGCATATTTAAAAGAAAAACTGGCACTGGATACCTGCTTTTTCAAGATGGAGTCCAGAGGAGTGGACTGGATTGGTCTGGCGGGACAGATTGCCATGTCTGACATGCCTCACCGGACAGAAGCGTTGGATATCTTGTACAACACTCCCGAGTGGGTCATTCGTGACGGGGCAATTGTTGACAGTCGCAAAAAACGTTTACAGCGTCTGTATGGAGGACGGGTCTGGCGATATATGGAAAAGTTTTTCTTTCCTGAACTACGTAGGACAAAGATTCTTTTCGTTTATGAACCTTGTTCAGTCGGAATACTGAAACCGGGAATGGCTATTCCCATTTATCGGTCTCTCTTTAATGATTCGACAGGTTCTATATCCACCCCACTTTCGATACCGCTTCAACCAGTTGAACCTATAGGGGGACGCTCCATTTATATCGGACTGAAAACCAATTTACTCTATTGCGTTGCTCTCGTTCCAAATTTGGGTATGGAGTTTTATTTGGGGAAGGGATGGTCAGCTGGAGGGAGTTGGATGTACGCCTGGTGGAAAAATGATCAACGTCATCATTATTGGCGTATTTACGGAGGAGAACTGTTTTTTAGAAAGTATTTCGGTTCCCGTGCTAACCAAAAGCCGCTAACCGGACATCATCTTGGTATTTATTCGCAAGGGTTCACTTATGATTTCGAGACCGGAAGTCGGGGATATATAGGTGGTATACCAGGAGGTACACTTTGGGATAAGATGAACTATACAGTTGGAGTAGAGTACGGTTACTCTTTACCTATCAGACATCGCTTAAATCTTGATTTTGTTATCGGAGCCGGGTATTGGGGTGGAGAGTTTCAAAAATACTATCCAGAAAATAAATATTATGTTTGGAAAGAGACTGGACGGCGTCATTGGTTTGGTCCCACGAAGGCGGAGGTCTCACTTGTTTGGCTGCTTGGGAAAGGCTATTTTAATGAGAAAGGAGGCAGAAAATGAAAAAATGTGCATTTGCAATTATTTCAGTGGTGATGCTCGCTGTCATGCTTTCTTGTGAACACAAAGAACTTTATAATGGTATTCCTCATGTTGTGAATGCAAGAGTGATATTTGATTGGCAGAAGGCTCCTGATGCCAATCCGGCATCTATGTCGCTCTATTTGTTTCCTGTCGGAGGCGGCGAGGTAGTGCGTTATGATTTTACCGACCGAAAAGGAGGAACTTTTCGTGTCTCTAGCGGAGCATATAGCGTGTTGTGCCTAAACAGTGACACGGAAAATATTCGCTACCTGAACACGAGGCAAAGGGAAACTTTTTGTGTAACTACAAGGGAGGCAACTCTTACTTCAGGTTATGCCTTCATGAACATGATGGATGTAAAGAATATGCATGGAAGCGGAGCGGTAGAATCGGAGCCTATAATGCTCCCGCCTGATATGATTTGGAGCGATTACATAGTACATGTAGAGCTGACTCAAAAACAGTTGCAAACCATTACTTTATATCCTAAAGTATCTGTATGTCGTTATTCGATAGAGATTCGCAATGCCGAGAATCTTAAATATGTGTCGGGAATAAGTGGTGTGCTGTCAAGTTTGGCGAGTGGGTTATTTGCCGGCAGGGAAGAAACGACGGACGAGCGGGTTACAATACCTTTCGACGGAGTCATCTCTGATAATAAAACCATTGTTACAGGGGAACTGCTCACTTTCGGACAATGCCACTCGAAACGGAACATGCATCATCTGACGGTCTATGCCGTTTTGTCCGACGGGAGCGAGTGGAAACATACCTACGATGTAACGGATCAGGTCCACACGGCCCCGGATCCTCGTAACGTGCACATCCTTTTGTACGGCCTTCCCGTGCCGAAACCCATCGCCAAAGGCGGTGGCTTCCGCCCAAACGTCAGCGAGTGGGAAACGGAGGAGGAAAATATAGAAATGTAATAATCAATTTTATTTGTTTAATTTAATATTATTCACGTATGAAAAAGCAATTATTTTTAACTGCCATGGCTGCACTTGTCATGGTATCGTGCTCGGAAGAAAATGTGTTGGATACCAACAAGGGAAATGCAATTGATTTCCGAGCTGCCATGGGGACCCGTGCTTCGGAAACGACCACGGCGAGTATGAGTCAAATTTATGTGACTGCCCTGACCGTACGCAATGAAAATCTTTTCTCGGATCTGTTGTTCTCGAAACAATCAGATAGTTATTTTACCTCTCAACCTGCTTATCATTGGCCGGGAGATGGAAGCAACCTGACATTTTATGCCTACTCGCCTTCAAAAGATGATCTTGGAGGAACGTTGACAATCAATTCTACGACCCAGAAACTTACTGATTTTTCACCAAAAGCAAGTATCACCGATCAGAAAGATTTCGTTACAATCAAGGCTATTGGTAATAAAGCTGCTAATGAAGCGACTGGCGTTCCGTTACGATTCGAGCATCGGTTGGTCCAGATCGAGGTCAAGGCCAAAAATGCAAACGAGGGTTACGTGTACAAGGTGAAAGGTGTGCGTATCGGAAAGCCCGTTTCTAAAGGGACATTCGATTTTGATGACAACACATGGTTCTTGGATTCGGAGAAGACTAATTACGAGGCTACCTGTGACGAGGAAAAGACCTTGGCGGCTTTGCCTGTTTCCATTATGAAAACGGCCGGTGATAACGCCATGTTGATTCCGCAGCAACTTACTGCATGGGCTGCTGCTACAGACAAAACCAATGCCACGGCGGGGGCTTATCTGGCTGTGAAAGTTCAAATCACCACAGCGGCGGGGGCACGTGTCTATCCGATCGCGAACGGTGTTGACCATGACTGGGTGGCCGTTCCTATTGGAACGAATTGGCAGGCCGGCAAGAAGTATGTTTACACGCTCGACTTCTCGAATGGGGGCGGTAAGGTCGATCCCGAGAAAGAGGTGGACCCATCGGATACGGAGGATGATTACAAGCCCGGGGACGATATTTTGGGCGGAGCGATCAAGTTTACGGTGGAAGTGACCGGGTGGGCAGAGCAGCCGGAGGAGATTGCCATGTAGAAAAAGAGGTTGCCGAAAGGATTTTTTTCTGAGAATTGAAAATTTTGGGAAAGTTTCCATTAGGAGTACGGATAAAACGAGGACGACTCAGTTTTTTGAGTCGCCCTCTCTTCATCGCAGAATACATGAAAATAGTCACTGACAAAGAAAATTATTATAGAATGAGTAAAAAGATTTATACCATTGTTTCAAGGGGATTTTGCTCATCCGGTGCGTGCTTTGGGGTGTTGTCGATTGTAATGATGTTACTCGGTTCGTGCCGGGATGAGTCGTTGACAACCATGCATCCGGGTCCCGAAATCAGCTTCTCTTTATCCGGTGCTGCAGTACGGCCGATTACCCGTACGGGCGGGGATCGGGAGGATACGGACATGGTTGTGGTGGATTCTCTTCTGGGGGTACTACCCTTGCAGACGGAGGATGGCGGGCGGGAGCTTTACCTGCATGCTTTCCTGTCCGGGAGCGACCGTGCCGGAGAAGGGCGGGTGCTGACCCGGGCCGCGCCTGTCGACGGTATGGGCTTCTACGATTCGTTCGGTGTGCTGGCCTCTGTGTATTCCGGTGCATGGGATGAGAGTTCATGTTTTCCGGATTACATGTACAATGTCATGGTCACGAAATCCTCTTCCTGGACAACCTCTTATTACTGGCCCGGGGGCGGGCGCAACGTGCGTTTCTTCGCCTACGCACCTTACAATTGGGAGGGGATCGTCCTATCGGGGAAAGACGTGGCGGGGACCCCGACAATCACCTGTTCGGTCCCGGATGATGTCCAGGATCAAAAAGACCTGCTAGTGGCCGTTTCCGGTGAGATGCCCGGCAACACCTCGTCCACAGCTCCCCTGAATTTCAGACACGTGCTTACCGCCGTGCGATTTGTCACGGGTGATGACATGCTGGCCGGGCGTATCACGAAAATCACGCTAAAAAACGTGTACGGGAAAGCTGTTTACCTGATGGGCGGTACCTCCTGGCGGGATTTCGGCAGCGTGAAGAGCTTTTCCCAGACCCCCGACAAAGAAGTGAGCGGGCAGCCCGGCGAGGAGATTACAGGTGGAGTAACTACTTTTATGATGATTCCCCAACAACTTCCCTCCGGAGCTTCTATTGAGATTGTCTATACAGACGGGCTCTCATCGACATCACGCACCCTGAGAACCTCTATTGCCGGGAAAAGCTGGCCGATGGGTAAAACAATCACCTACCGGATTTCCACGACGAGTATATCTGTGGTCTCGGAATTTTCCGTAACATCTTCCGGTAATTTTACCCACGAAGGGGGAACTGTAAATTATACGGTTCGTAGTTTTGCTACCGTTTCCGGTGGGGACGGTTCTTCGCAGAAAGTCGAGATGAAATGGTCGGCTGAGTTTGTAGAGGAGGACGGCGTGGGAGTTTATCATGCCATTCCCCGCCCCTTCTGGCTCACGGGTTTCACCGGGAGCGGCAATGGCGGTGCATCGCAGCATGAGGCAACGGCCGAAACCCAGCAGGGCGTGACCGAAAACCCGCACAACAGTAAGTTACAGATAGCAGAAGACATCAATGCCCAAACGGGAAAAACACCCTATAACCTCTCCAACAGCAGTGGAGAAGAGGCGGTGGAGAATACGGCAAATTGTTATCTGGTAAATGCTCCGGGCATCTATTCACTTCCGTTGGTTTACGGCAATGGAATCAAGAGCGGGAATTTCAATACCCCTGCTTATAATAAGCCGCATTTCAAGAATCACCTCGATAAACAGATTTCTAATCCATATATCTATAATAATTCTCAATGTAATCCTACCGATGCTATCCTGCTCTGGCAAGACGAGGAGAATTTGGTGACAGAGGTCCGGCTTTCGTCTGACAAGAAGAGGTTGGAGTTCAAAGTGGATGGATCGACAATCAGGCAAGGCAACGCCGTTGTGGCCGTGAGGGGAAATGGGAAAATCATGTGGAGCTGGCATGTCTGGGTTACGGATTACAAACTCGGTGAGGATATCCGGACCATGTATAGTAAAAATAACAAAGGATATGCTATGATGCCGGTGAACATCGGCTGGTGTGACGGCGAGACCACGACTTATGCCGGACGGAAGGTGCTGGTGCGCTTCACACAGGCTGTGACTGGGATGACAAAGATTGTGCCACTTGTCCAGGAGGAACATATCGTCAAACAAAGCGGCAATAATCCTTATTTCCAATTCGGACGTAAAGACCCGATGCCCGGTAGAGTAGTTACAGGACCTTCCTCTGTGACCTCTAAACCTTGTCATGGTGACTACACATTTAAAGTTCAAAAAGGTAAGGTTCCTATATCTACAGGTATTATGAATCCACATGTGTTTTACACCGATCCGCATTCTAATCCCAATGCTAATCAGAATTGGACTTCAGAGACAAGAGTTGATCTTTGGGGATGCAGGACTTCCAGCAACACAGGTATCGATGCATCGGTCAGTAAAACCATTTATGACCCTTCGCCAAGTGGTTTTTGTCTGCCTGCATCAGGAGCCTTCTCGGCAACTACAATTAATGGGAATGATCAAAGTACAGACAGGAATATAAATGGCGATAGATTTATAACCCTATTTGCCAATAATCAGGGTGGTTACTTTTATTGTAAACCGATGAAAGCTTCCGGGAATTGGGATATTACAGGAGGGACCCTCTTTTTCCCAAACTCACTCGGCAGGCATAATAAAAGTGGGAAAATAATACCAACTACCAGTTATTATTGGACAGCAACAGCACAGAATCAAAATGCAGCTCCGGTGCTTTGTTTACGCAACAATGTTGTTTCGCCTCCCGGGGGGAAGAGCCCGGGAAGTTTTTGGTCGGCGGTTTTCGGACGAGCCGGCGGATTTTCTGTACGTCCAGTCAGGGAATAGCGTGAAAAGGCTTGTCCGGGACAGGATAAATATAAAGGAGAGAGGGGGCGAAACTCTCCCCCTCCCTTGCAAGCCTACAAGGAAAAGGCACACTGGGAAGTGTGCCGAGTGCGTGGTGAGTAACAATCAGGGAAAATGAAAGTCAATATATTTTTTAATTACACATAAAATGAGATTGATCGCACTTAATAAAAGTATTATCTTTTAAAAAAATGTATAAGTATAATCTTGAATATTCAATAATTTCGATATGAGAAATAGGTTTTTCCTTTTAACAATAAGTATTCTTCTTTTTTCTTGTACGGATAAAGATGGAGATTGGGACCCTATGATTTGGAATAATAAAAACAATATAGAAGTTCCACAAGCAGGCAAGAGTTATATCTTTATGAACTATAATTATGAGAGTTTTTGGGTATATGCTATCAATGGAACTGAAAATATAATAGATAATGGGCAAAAATATGAAGATAACTGTATATCTATCAGGATTGAGAAAAATATAATGACTGTAACTGTTTTTCCCAATGAAGGGCATCAAATCCGGACCATTTCAATAGGAGTAAGTGCTGGAGATATCTTTGACTCTTTCCTTCTTAAACAAAAAGGAAAGGAAATCTAATATACTGGAATCCGCCTAAAGAATATTCCCGTATAAGTTGGAATATTTGTGCTTTGGATGAGAACTTAAGGTGTTGTGGGGTATTTAATGTTTGTCATTATTGGTTACAATTGCATTTACAATCGAAAAAGGTCATTTTGAGGGTAATGCTATTTTTCTCGCTTTTGTAAGCGCTTGATTTCTAAAAAAGTGTCCCAAAGCCATTCTCTAACGGGTGGGGCGCTACAATACACCCCGTTCCGTCATTCACACGGGAACAGCTCCCGTACCTCCTCAAGAATCCTTGCGAAGTTCCTGCCCAGCTCTCCCGGTTCAAGGACCCGAACATCGGGCAGGGGCTCCTCGTTCCTGTCGTCATACATCTCCAGCTTTACCTTGAAGTAGCTGACGTTGGCACGCGTGGCGGAACCGATGAACTCCCCGGGTTCCAGATCCGCAAAATCCTTTCCCTGATAGATGTCCTCTTTCTGGGACGATACGGTCACGCTCCTGTTCGTGCTTCCCCCGCTTTTTCCCGCGCTGCGGGATCTCCGTTCCTTTTCCTCCTTTCCGAACATCATGGGATAATATTTCAATGACTCCACGTCTTTGGTCCGTCCGAAAAAGTGGTTCCCGAAGTTGGCTTCCACGGATGAACGGTCGAGCCTGCCATACTGGTTCTCCACCTTGGAACCGGACTGTGTTAAAAGAACAAAGGCGCAAAGATACTCACGCAGGACAGAAGGCAGCGTCTCAAAGTTTTTGATATTGACTGTCGTCATCTCGTCCAGGAAATAGACGAAAGGAACCTTGTTCCGCATGGTGAACTGCCGGGAAGATATGGTCATGAGCATGCCGATGACCGGAGCATAGACCGAGTTCTTGGAGAAGTTGTTGCTGATGGCAAAAAGTTTCGGATTTTCCGGATCGATCAGGTTGAAATCGAAATCGTCCCCTGAAAGGACATAGGCGATCT
>OBVX01000822.1_pt1 | contig 13563 bp, 18 predicted proteins | sample 1495161 | NCBI WGS metagenome assembly OBVX01 (sample SAMEA2580023, study PRJEB22360) | human gut metagenome | reverse complement strand
AGAGCTATGGCTTGATGAATTACCTAAGTGGTATAAGAAACGTAAAGGGCGTGTAAAAGCTCCTAAAAAGGTTGTGAAGCTACATAATGTTTATTCTTTAAACTGTAATAGGTTAATGGATTTTGAGAAGATACAGAGCCATTTAAACAGTATTGGAGTAACAGAGCTTAGGTCAAGGTTATGTTTCTTGTATAGAAATTATATTTTAATAAAAAATAAATATCAAAATGGAGAGCTTAAATCGGAAGATTATGAGTTAGCCAAAGAGGAAATGTTGAAGTTTAATAATAACTTTAATGAACCACTAAGAGGACACATAATAGAGAGTGCTACAAGGGTTGTAAACTATCGTCAGTATCTTTATAAGAATGAAACTCTTATAGACTTCCTAGAGCTTGATTATGAGCTTTGTGATAGATTAGGATTACAGAGTATATATAAAACTAAGACACAAGAGGAATGGAACAAAGATTACTATAAAAGGAATAGTGAAAATAGAAAAGAAGCTGAAAAGAAAAAGTATCAAGAAAAGCTAAGAGCTGATGGAAAAGTATCTAAAAAGCAAGAAATAGAAAAAAGAAGGAAAAAAATTAAAGCCTTGTTGGAGCAAGACTTTAAGAGAAAAGATATATGTTCACAACTTGATATATCTATTAAAACATACAAACGTGATATTAGTTTTTTAAAAGAGCAAGGTTTAATATAGCCTTGTTCTTTTTGTATTATAAAGCATTTTAGGAGCTAATTCAATACTATAATTTTGCAAGTATTATAAAAAAAAGGGGGTCATTTTTTCTTAAGAGCTATATGGAGGAGCTTATCCCTTAGGGTCATTTTCGTGCATAAATATACCTTTCAGACTATTGCAAGTTTAAATTTACCTAGGTATCAAATTTTTAGCCCTTGTATTATAGGGTACTTATTACCTGTTCTAGGATTAGACAAGATTTTTATTATGTTTATGGTATGGTGATAACAAGGGATTAAATTAATTTATAGGGGTGGGAACAATGGCTATAAAAGATGATTATATAAAGATTAGAGTAAGTAAGGAGCAAAAAGCATTATTTAAAGATATAGCAAAAAAGAAAAATATTAGTATGAGTAAGTTTATTATTGTATCAACAGAGGAAAGAGCTTTGAGAGAAAAAGAAAAATTTGAGGGTACAAAGAGCTTGGAGCTTAGAGTTAGTGAGCTTGAAAAGAAATTACAAGAGATTAAATTAAAAATGGAGAGCCAAAAAGCTGAGAAAAAAAGTTTTTTAAAATTTTTAAAAAGTAGGTTTACAAATTGATATTAAAAGTACTTTTTATATTTTAGGGGGAGTATTTTATTTATGGAGCAGTAGCTCCATTTTTTTATAAAAAATAGTTTGAGGTTAAAGAAATATATGATAAAATTAAGAAAATAACTACCGATAAAGAGTCGGATTACATACGGTTTAGATACGGTTTTTATGTGGCAAGGTGGGACATTTGGAAATTTTTTTGATAGCACAGAAACGCTAGGCTTTGCCTAGCCTATCAAAGATTTTGATAGCAGTTTCTCTTTATGCTCTTATAAAATATCTACAGGTATAATTTCCAGTTAAGATATTTTATAATTCATATTTGGATTTGATTAAACTTTTTTTAAGTTTATGGGTGAGCATAGCGAGGGCAAAGCCCTTAATAAAAAAGTAAAAGGAGTTAAATTTAAGATGGCAAGAATAAGAAAAGAATATAAAATGACAGAAAAAAATGTAGAGTACATAGAAGAAGTTAAAGAGAAAAATAATTTAAAGTATAGTAGTGAAGCATTAGATTTAATAATTAGAGAGCATAGACAAAATTCAGATATTACAACAGAAGCTATGATTAAAATAATAGCAAAAGAAGTAGCAGAACAAATCAAATTTGATATGAAAGAAATTAAAAAATCTAGTAATGATACTGAAAGAAATACTCAAATACTTTTAGAATTAATTAATGGATTTTTTGTAATTTCTGAGTATGGAAGGTTAGCAACAACAGAGGATATTATAGCACCAGCATTACCTAGGGCAATAGATCTTGTAGATAAGAGAAGAGAAAATAGTATGAGGTTTAGATAAGAAATATTAAAGTAAAAAAACTTAAGGATTTAGATATAGAGTATTAATTATATTTTTTTGATAACCAACTGGAGTATTAAGTAACGGAGTGGAGAGTAGCGTAATGAGTAAGTTAATACGTAAGGCGGTAGAATGTATTTAAGACTAAATAATTTTTAAATTAAATTTTATTTAGATTAACAGTTGTTTGGAGTAGGATTTTTCTATTAAACTTTTTAAAAGTTTAATAGAATGTTATTTATAAAGATGATATACTTTAAATAAGTTTTAGTTTGCAAATTTTCCATAGAAGATTTGCTCCGTAAAGGACATCTTTAAAGGTGTCCTTTTATGATATAATGATTAAGTAAACTAAAACTTAAATACATTTAAAGGAGAAATAGTATATGGAAAAAGAAATATTAGAAATTTTGAAGTCTATTCAATTAGATATTAAAGGGTTAAAAGATGAAGTTAAAGACTTAAAAGAGGGTCAAAAAATAATTGAAAAGAAACTTGATGGAGTTGTAGAGCAGACAGCAGAGCTATTAGAATTTAGAACAACTGTAAAAACAAAACTTGATGAATTAAAAGAAGTTGAAGAAGTAACTAAAGTTAATTGTTATGATATTGCAAAATTAAAAGCAGTCAAATAGATTTGAGACCAGGAGAGTTAAAGGAGCTTATAGCTCCTTTTTTTGTAGCTACAAAAGATAGTAGGTGGGAGAGAGAAGATATATAAATAAAAGTCGTGTTAATAAATTAATTATTGAACAATAATATAAGTAATTCTATTATTAAGTTAATAAATTAATTAACTAACTAACTAACGGAGTGATTATAGTGGCAAGAAAAACTATTAAAGGCTTAGAAGTAATAATTACAGATTTAGAAAAGCGTTTAAATGAACAGAATAAAATTAATGTTGAATTACATAATAAAATATCACAAATGCAACCCGACGATAAATTTGAAAATAGTCCAATATATCATCAAATGGTCAAGGAAATTGAAAAATTAAAGGCTATTATAAGATTAAATGAAATAAACACTAAATCTAAAGATGATACTATTAAAAGGGATAGAGATACCATACAAAAATTGCTGAAGGAAATTAAAGAATTAAAAAGCAACAATGTTGTTAATAAATTAAAAAATGAACGTGGTGCTGGAAGAAAAGAAATGTTTACTGAAGAACAAAAAGCTAGAGTAAAAATGTTAAGATTACAAGATAAAAGTTACAGAGCTATTGCTAAAGATATGAATTGTAGTGTTGCTACTGTTCATAAAATAATTAACGAACAATAATGTTAATAAATTAATTAGCAAACAAAGTGTTATTTAATTAATTTATTAACATAAATACAAATAATTAAAGTGTTAAAAATACGATTTTACGTTAAAGTTTACTTGAGCTAAACTTAGAGTGGTGTTTTTACCCCTTACAAATGGCTTAAAACCGTAAATTTTAAAATATAAAAATGAAAAAACTGCGTAGAAAAATAATTCTGCGCAGTTTTTTCGTTTAAATAGCTTGTTTATAAAGTTTAAGAAAAGTTTATTATTCAACGTTAATTGTAAATTTATATACTATATCTCCAGTATCATACCATCTGGCAGAAACACTATATGTATATGATCCTTTTATTTCTGGTGATTTGAAAGAATAGTTATTAATATCTATAGAATTATTATTATTAATTTGTTGAATTGAATATTCATGGGGAATTTCACTAAATTCTAAATTTATTTCACTTGACGGTGTTACTGTCAATGAATAATTTCTAGTCTTGTATTTTGTTAAATATTTTGTTTTTCCGTTGTAATTATAACTAGAAATACAACTATTTATCATTTCAGAATTACTTTTAATTTGTAAGTTAGGTATATCTAGATTTTTGTTTGAATTGTTTTTATTTGTAAAAACAATAGAGGCTATTAAGGTTATAGATAATAAGGTAATTATAAGACAAATAGTTTTTTTATTCAATTTCACAATATTACTCCTTTTATACATAAATTTAACATTTTTATTTAAGTTTTTACAAATATATGATACAATATTTTTGTAAAAATATCAAATTTATTACGTATTTAATAAGGGGGATTATTTATGAAAAAAACATTGATATCTACAATTTTGGCAACTGCATTAATATCTACAATGATAGCAACAGTGGCTAATGCCAGTGTTACTGAAGATAATATTTTAATAAATTTGAATAGTAGTGTTGAAACTAATATAGAGGAAATAGATTATGCATCTATGATAAGCTCTATTCAATTACCTGTTTTAGTTGAGAATTTGAAAACTTATATGGAGGAAAATCCAAATTTAACTGATGAAGAAATTAATAATTATTTTAAAAATTTAATAATTCAAAATTATGATGAAAGTTTAGTAGCTTTAGATAATATATCAATGTATGCATATGATTATGCGAATGCGTTACCAATAGTTTCATCTAGATTAGGTACTAATGAAAAAAAGGTATTTAATTCTAATCCTGCAAAGGGTGTTTTAGTTTTATCCAATGCTCAAGCTGCGATTACAATGACATCTCAACACTGGAAAAATACTCATGAATATCATAATGATAATGCAGATGCATTTAGACATACTCTTTGGAATGCATATAATGCACATGATTGTGGAGTATCTTACGCAAAACAATTTGCAGATGCACATGAAAAAGATAATCCTAATGATGCTCTTGAGAATCAAATGGATTTGTTTAATAATGCTTTAGGTAGAACTATTGGAAGTAGATCTTATTCAGGAAATTCATCTCAAGTTAGTTATGCAATTCGTCAGGCTGTTTTAAAAGCTGTAAAAAATGGAGAAGCAAGAAGATTTGTTGGTTCTGATATAGGAACTAAAAATACATTACAAAAAACTAATAGCAATGGAATTAAATAATACATTAGGAAGAATATCTGTTGAATAAAAGAGGAATTTAATCTAAGGTTATGGCTTCATCTGGTCGATGGGTTATAGCCTTTTTAATTTTTAACAATAATATTGTAATATTACAATAAAAAATAATTAGATAAACCATTGCAAACACAACAAAAATGTATTATCGTAATATTACGATAATACATAGAGGTGATTTTGTGGCTAGATTTAAATTAGATAGAAATACAATATCTGAAAAAAATAATAAAGAATTATCAGTTGATTTTTTAAAATCAGCTAATGAAGAGTTGATTAAAGAAAATAAAGCTTTGATTAAAGAAAATAAAGAGTTAAAGAAAAAAATAGAAGAGTTAGAATCAAGAGCTTTAATTAATCCAAGAAAAGTAACAGATGAACAAGTTAAAAAAATTAAAGAGCTTAGAGCTTCTGGATTAAGTTACAGAGCAATAGTAAAAGAAATTGGATTAAGCACTTGTACAATCCAAAGAGCTTTAAAAGGTATTTATGATTAGTATTAATTGGTAATAATACAGTAATACAAATAAAAAAGAATTTATTATAAGGAGAGGTTAAAATGAATTATTTAATTCCAGAAGAGATTAAAAATCAAATATTAGAACTCAAAAAAACTATGGAAAGAATTAAACTAGATGGATTAAATTTTGAATATAATCAAAATCCATACGGAGATGTAGAGATACATATAATGGAGTTTAAGTAGCATTGGGAAGTTAGAGTGGTTAATAAGTGTAAAGTTTGTGGTAACACATAAAGATAAAGAACATATACATAACCATTTAGTGGTTAATAGCGTTAGTTTTGAAAATGGACTAAAATACAATGCTAGTAATAAGAGCCTATGGGATATAAAAAGAGAAAGTAATAGGCTATGAGAGAGAGAAAATTTAAAGACTTTAGACCTAGATCATAAGGCAGAGAAAAGGATTAGTAGTGCCGAAAAGAGGATAATGGATAGAGGGCAAATCCCTTGGAAAGATGAATTAAGACAGATAATAGATATAGCAAGGGAGAGAACAAAGGATTTACAAAGCTTTAGGGAGTTTTTAGAGAAAAACTTTGAGATAGAAACTAGAGTAACAAAAAACAGTATAAGTTATAAGCACCCCGACCATGGTAAAGCAATTAGGGGCAGGAGCTTAGGAGATAAGTACAATAAGGAGGAATTAGAGAATGAGTTTAATGGACAAGAAAAATCAATTTTTAGAAATGGAGCAAATGAACGAGGTAGAGCCAAAGGAAATTCAGCCTTCGGATATGAAGGAATTTCAGACCTTGATAAAGAATTTGAACGCAGAGCAGACAGTCTTGAACAACAGATTAATAAAGACCATAGACTTAATCGAGAAAGAGAGAGAGCTATACAAGAGCAACGAGAAAATAAGAGAAGAACAAGGAACTAAGCGAGAAAACACAAGAAGCCTTCAAGATGATGACAAAGAAATCAGAGGAATTGAAAGAGCTTCATCAAGAGAAGTTAGAAAAGGCTTTGAAGGAAGTAGAAAATATCAAGAAATATCACATGGAAATGATGAGAGTATTAAGTCAAACAGTAGCTCAAGTAGAGAGAATAGACAAACTGAATTGGAAGGACAGAGTAAAACAATATGCAATTCAAATGGGAATAACGCTAGGAGCAATATTGATAATTCTAGGAGCATACCAGTTAATAAACCTAATAAAGTAAGAGATTGGGATATGGAAAGATAATACTATATTTGTTATATAGCTAAGATAATAGGAGGGAAATTTATGAAAGTTATAGAGGGATTTCATATTAAAAAAATTCAAAGAGGAACTAAAAAGGGACAAGACTATATAAACCATAACAAGAGGTATGTGTGGAAGATACCAGAAAGACTGGAAGGTCAAATAGAGAAAGGTGATATTGTTTGGGTTCACGCTAAAAAAGACAATAAGATATTAAAGCTAGAGTTTTAGTGGTAGATGTATTAGAGAATAATGATGGAGCATTAAGGAGTGTTATAAAGATTGCTAAGAAATGCAATAAATAGTGTGATAATAGATATATAACTAATAGTACACTTACTTTTCAATTTCACTATAAGGGGCAATGCCCCTTTTTCTTATAAATAAAGTTAGATTGAATTATATTAGTCATTATGGTAATATAACAAAAAAGACTATAGGAGATTGTTTTTATGAATTACGAAAATGAGAAAGAAATAAAGAGTTTGCAGGAAGAACTTAAAAGGAGTGAAAATACTTGTAGACTTCTTGATGAAGAAAATTTAAAGCTTATTAAAAAGAATGAAGAATTAATGATAAAGATAAAGGAGCTTGAAGAAATGCTTCAGCCTTATAAAGATGAAGTTCAAAAATTAATTGATGAAAACAACAAGCTTAAAGAAAAAGCATTTGTACCAAGAGCACAAGAAATTACTGATAAGCAAATTCAAGAAATAAAAGAGCTTAGAGCTGATGGATTAAGTTATAGAGCTATTGAAAAAGAAACAGGGTGGAGCAAATTCACAATAGGAAGAGTTCTTAAAGGTGAATATGATAAATAAGGTCTTTTAAGTAATATTAACTGAAAGACATTAAAAGTTAAATTTTGAAAGTGAAAAAAAGGCTCATTTTTTGTTAAGAGCTATAAGGGGGAGCTTATACCTTGTTGTCAATAGATGGAATAATTTGCATTGTATAGTATTTTAATATCAAGTAAAATAAAATAGTCAAACAAAGGAGGTGAAATCGTGGGAGAAGCATTAAAGCAATTAGAAAGATACAGTAAATTAGAAATTGAAAAATGTTCAGAGCTATTACAATACATATATGTGAATGATGATGAATGTTTTGTAAGAGCTTTAAACAAGCAAACTGGAAAGAATAAGGCTTATCCAATAAATTCATTAAAAGAGCCTATGAAGTTAAATCAAATATTAAATTCTTTAGGTAAGGAAGATGTATTTTTAAGTTTAAATCCTTTTAGAACAATGGCTAAATCTACAAGAGATAATTTGTTTTGTATTAATGCTATAGCAGTTGATATTGATTATAAGCAGATTAAAAGGTTAAAGGAATTAGAGCCATACCAAGTAATAAAACTATTGGAAATGGATTTTTTTGATATTAGAATACCTACTCCAAACTTTATAGAGTATGGAAATCAAGTAAGACTTATATATAGTGTTGAAACTTGCTATATACCTAAGTTTAGAGATAATGTGGTAACACTAGCAAGAAGAATTTCAGATATGTTTTCACATGAGCTAAAAGAGTATGGAGCAGAAAAGCAGAACTTGGAAACATATTTTAGAATACCAGGAAGTATTAATACTAAGAATGGAGCTGAGGTTAAAGTATTTGTTTATGATGATGCTGTAAGATACACTTTAAACGAATTACAAGAGCTATGGCTTGATGAACTACCAAAGTGGTATAAGAAGCGTAAAGGACGTGTACAAGCACCTAGAAAGGTAGTAAAGTTACATAACGTTTATTCTTTAAACTGTAATAGATTAATAGATTTTGAGAAGATACAGAGCTATTTAAACAGTATTGGAGTAACAGATCTTAGAGCAAGGTTATGTTTTCAATATAGGAATTACACTTTGATAAAGTTAAAGTATCAAAATGGAGAGCTTAAACAAGAGGATTATGACTTTGCTAAAGAGGAGATGTTAAAGTTTAATAGAAAGTTTAACTATCCATTGAGAGAAAGGGTTATAGAAAGTGCTACAAGAGTTGTAAACTATCGTCAGTATCTTTATAAGAATGAAACTATATTAAAGTTCTTTAATGAAGAAAGTTCAATAGAGCTTGATTATGAGCTTTGTGAGGAGTTAGGACTAGAAAGTATTTATAAGATTAAAACAAGGAAAGAAATAGAAAAAGATTATTATAAGCGAAATAGTGATGATAAAAAGAAAAAGTATCAAGAAAAGTTAAGAGCTGATGGGAAAGTAAGTGAAAAAGAAAAACTAGCACAAAGAAGGGAAAAAATAAAAGCCCTGTTGGAGCAAGGCTTTAAGCAAAAAGATATATGTTTACTACTCAATATATCTAAACCGACTTATGTTCGTGATAGAAACTATTTAAAAGAGCAAGGCTTAATATAGCCTTGTTCTTTTTGTATTATAAATGATTTTATAAATTAAATCAATATTTCAATTTTGCAAGTTTATTTTAAAACAGGTATCAAATTTTTTCCGACTTATATGGTGGTGCTTCTCTTTTTTCTTTTCTTCCGTGCATAAATATACCTTTCTGATTATTGCAAGTGAAAAATCCTATACTCCCATTTTTTCCGATTTATATTGGGGAGTTTCTAGATTAGACAATATTTTTATTATGATTATGGTATGGTGATAACAAGGAATTAAATGAATTTATGGAGGTGTTAATAATGGCTATAAAGAATGATTATATCAAGATTAGGATAAGTACTGAGCAGAAGGAATTATTTAAAGATATAGCAAAAAAGAAAAAGGTTAGTATGAGTGAGTTTATAATTGTAGCAACAGAGGAAAGAGCTTTGAGGGAGAAAGAAAAATTTGAGGGAACAAAAAGTTTGGAGCTTAGAGTTAGTGAGGTTGAGAAGAAATTACAAAAGATTAGGGCAAAAATGGAAGAGAAAAGAGGAAAAAAAAGTTTTTTTAGAATTTTAAAATGAATACAGTTAATACTAAATAATAATTGCAACAAAAATAACAATATATGTTATAATTTGCGTTGTATTGGTATTTTACTATATTTAATATGGAGGGGTTAAAATGAAAATAATTTTATTTGGAATAGCTATAATTTTATATGGGATTTCGTTAATATGTACTGCATTAGCTGGTGGAAATATGGATTTAGGATTAGGAGTTTGTTTAATTGGATTAATAGTTTCATTTGTAGGGCTTTTAAAAAAATAAAACCATAAAATTAAAAATTGACATAATAATTAAAAAGATGTAATATAATTACAAATGAATTATTAGGGGGATTTTATGAAGAAAATATTTAAATTTTTAAGTTTTAGTTTATGTTTATTAAGTGTAGTAACATTTTCTAGCAACAATTTAGTACAAGCTCAAACAAAATCTACAACAGAAGATAGTATAATAAAGCAATTATTAGAATTAAATGATGAAGAATGGAATGAGTTTTTAAATGATACGGATATTAATTCCAATAATGTAATTAAAGATGAATTTTATATGAAAGTATATGAACTGCCAGAAGAATCAATTATAGATGAGAAGGTATATACATATGAAGAGTATTTAATAGAAAAATCTGATATTACTCCATATGAATCGTTTGTTCCAGAAAATTGGATAAAGTTTAATTTGGAAATATATCCTATGTATAATCAACCTGGAAAATCTAGTCTTTTATTTTATTATGAATGGTTAGATAATCCACATTTTCAAATGAAAGATATTATAACTGTATCATCAAACAGTACTGTTATTCTTCCAGGAAGTAGTGATAGGGTTAATGTTTCTTATTGGCCGAATAAAGATATTTCTAGTTTAGCTACGACATATTCAAACATGAAATATAATTCTACTTCTCAAAGCTGGGTAAAAAATGAAGCAGATTTCTCATTATTTGATTTTAAAACTAATGGAATATCATTTAGACAAGGTATTTCTGTTTATGACCAAAAAGTTCAAACCGCTATTTCTAATAGTGGATTTGCAAATAATAAAACATATTTTACAAAAACATCAAATGGTAAATATTTAACTGAAGGATGTCCAAAAGGAGTTATGGGAATGACAATAGGAAAATCGGGGTCATCAATAACAACATCATCATTAGTTTTTACTTATAATCATCAAGAAGTTACTCTTAGCATTGATCCATCTATTAGTATAAATGCTAATGGAGAGGTTAGTCTTATAGGGTTATCTGGAGGAATCGGTTATAGTGATGCTTCATATAAAAAAAATTATACTTGGGGAACTATAGTTGATTAAAATAATTTAGAGTAAAGAAAGATTTCAGGTCTTTCTTTATTTTTTAGATAGTTGTTTAATTAAAAAAATATTGGCTATAATAAATATTGTTGAAAGAATATCTCTTGAATAAGAGAGGACTTTCATCTAAGGCTATGGCTTCATCTGGTCGATGGGTTATAGTCTTTTTATTTTTTTATTGACAAAGGCAATTGTATTTGCTATATAGCAAATATGACGAGGTAGAAACATGAGTGATGTTCAGTTAATTAGAGAAAATGAAAGACTAAAAATATATATAGAAAATTATCAAAATCAATTAAAAGATTTAGAGGAGGAATATGAAAGAGAGATTCAAAAATTAAAATATGAATATAAAAAACTATGGAAAGAATTAAACTAGATGGATTAAATTTTGAATATAATTAAAATACATACGGAGATATAGAAATACATATGAAAATAAATAAAGGGAATTATGAGTAAAAAATTAGTGTCAGAAAAATTGGAGCAGTACTTATTAGGTTAATTTTATCTGATTAGCAGCCACGCATTTTTTACTCATAATTCTCTTTTCCATTGAGGGGTTGATATGATTACACTTTACAGGTAAAATATAATCATAATACAGAGAGCGAGATGCGTATTTGTCATACAAAAGTATGTAAATACAACAAATAAATTTGTTTCTCGCTTAGAGGGGAGACCCTCCAAGACCACCCTAAAAATATTTCAAAATCGAGGTGATAATTTTGAAATCAGAGAAAGTCAAAAGACTAAATTGCAGAGTATCAGAAGATGAATATAAGAGATTTGAAAAGAAGGTCGAGAAATCAAAACTCACTAAAAGCGAGTTTATGAGAAAGGCAATTTTAGAAAAAGAAATTATAGTTATTGATGATATTAAAGAACTTGTTTTAGAGATGAAAGCTATAGGAATTAATCTTAATCAATTAACTAGAAAAGTTAATAGTGGAGAGATAGAAAATATTAAAGAGCTTCAAGAAATAAAAATAGAGCTTGATTATGTATGGAGAGAAGTTCTCCAAGCATTAAAGAAGGTGAATGGGTAATGGCAGTTATTAAAAGAATAGCCTCAAAGGCTACCCCAAGAAAAATAGTAAGTTATTTAACCCAAGAGGAAAAGACAGAAGAAAAACTTATAGGGGGGAAGGATTGCGACCCCGATAATGTAGTTAATGACTTTAATATGACCCAAGAGCTTTACGGAAAAACTGGGGGAGTAAAATATCATCACATAATACAGAGCTTTAGTCCTGAAGATAATATAACTCCAGAAAAGGCTTACGAAATAGGCAAGGAACTTGCAGAGAGTCAATTTAAAGGATTTGAGGTATTTGTGGTAACACATAAAGATAAAGACCATATACATAATCATTTAGTGGTTAATAGCGTTAGTTTTGAAAATGGACTAAAATATAATGCCAGTAATAAGAGCTTATGGGATATAAAAAGAGAAAGTAATAGGTTATGCGAGAGGGAAAGTTTAAAGACATTAGACCTAGAGCATAAGGCAGAGAAAAGGATTAGTAGTGCTGAAAAGAGGATAATGGATAGAAGGCAAAGCCCTTGGAAAGATGAATTAAGACAGATAATAGATATAGCAAGGGAGAGAACAAAGGATTTACAAAGCTTTAGGGAGTTTTTAGAGAAAAACTTTGAGATAGAAACTAGAGTAACAAAAAACAGTATAAGTTATAAGCACCCCGACCATGGTAAAGCAATTAGGGGCAGGAGCTTAGGAGATAAGTACAATAAGGAGGAATTAGAGAATGAGTTTAATGGACAAGAAAAATCAATTTTTAGAAATGGAGCAAATGAACGAGGTAGAGCCAAAGGAAATTCAGCCTTCGGATATGAAGGAATTTCAGACCTTGATAAAGAATTTGAACGCAGAGCAGACAGTCTTGAACAACAGATTAATAAAGACCATAGACTTAATCGAGAAAGAGAGAGAGCTATACAAGAGCAACGAGAAAATAAGAGAAGAACAAGGAACTAAGCGAGAAAACACAAGAAGCCTTCAAGATGATGACAAAGAAATCAGAGGAATTGAAAGAGCTTCATCAAGAGAAGTTAGAAAAGGCTTTGAAGGAAGTAGAAAATATCAAGAAATATCACATGGAAATGATGAGAGTATTAAGTCAAACAGTAGCTCAAGTAGAGAGAATAGACAAACTGAATTGGAAGGACAGAGTAAAACAATATGCAATTCAAATGGGAATAACGCTAGGAGCAATATTGATAATTCTAGGAGCATACCAGTTAATAAACCTAATAAAGTAAGAGATTGGGATATGGAAAGATAATACTATATTTGTTATATAGCTAAGATAATAGGAGGGAAATTTATGAAAGTTATAGAGGGATTTCATATTAAAAAAATTCAAAGAGGAACTAAAAAGGGACAAGACTATATAAACCATAACAAGAGGTATGTGTGGAAGATACCAGAAAGACTGGAAGGTCAAATAGAGAAAGGTGATATTGTTTGGGTTCACGCTAAAAAAGACAATAAGATATTAAAGCTAGAGTTTTAGTGGTAGATGTATTAGAGAATAATGATGGAGCATTAAGGAGTGTTATAAAGATTGCTAAGAAATGCAATAAATAGTGT
>OBVX01000810.1_pt1 | contig 13777 bp, 10 predicted proteins | sample 1495161 | NCBI WGS metagenome assembly OBVX01 (sample SAMEA2580023, study PRJEB22360) | human gut metagenome | reverse complement strand
TATTCCACCCAGCTTAATCACAGGTTTTACCATGATGCTGCCAATGACGAGCTTATCTATACAACACCGACTAAGATAGTGACGATTCCATTTGACAGCCAGGCATATTATGTAGGAGATAAGGTTAAGAAAGAACATTATGTCATTGCAAGGCATATCGGGGATGAGATTTATATTGCCGTGGATTTCATAAAGGAGCGGGCAGACTTTATATATGAGGTGAGAACCGAGCCATACAGAATGCTTGTTGTGACGAAGTATGGGGACAGAGAGTATGTTCATATTGGTGATGAAGGGACGGTAAGAACCGGGGCAAGCATTAAGGACGAAATACTTACGATAGGTGATGACGGAATATACTGGGCGGTCACAGGTGATGACGGCGACTGGACAGAGCTTACAACGGATGACGGCATCAGAGGATATATAAGGACTAAGGAGCTTGAATGGAGCTTCACGGTGACAACAGCTAATGATTATCAGGCACCTATATATACCTCTGTTTCGCGTAAGGATAAGGTCAGTATGGTGTGGCACGCAGTCTATGATTTGAATGATAATGGTAAGATTTACAGTCTCCTTGACGCTACGCAGGGAGTCAATGTCGTATCGCCGACGTGGTATCAGCTTTCAGACAGCACAGGAGGCTTTAACTCCTTTGCACAGCAGGAATATGTGGATTACATACATGAGACAGGCCGCCAGATATGGCCTTTGTGGAGTGACTTTACATCTGTAAGTGAAGAGAACGGCTGGAGCGAGAAGGAGCTGTTTTCCATAACGGAGAATAGAAGAGCACTTATAGCGGCGATGATGAATGAGGTACACACATACGGATATGACGGAATTAATATTGATTTTGAGAAGGTTACAGCGGAAAACGGTATTCACTTCATACAGTTTTTGAGGGAGCTGTCGATAGAGTGCAGGAATGAGGGAATTGTCCTGTCAGTCGATAACTATGTTCCGATGGCACATTCGGCTCATTATGACCGCGCCGAGCAGGGAGCGATAGCGGATTATGTGATAGTCATGGGCTATGATGAGCATTACAACGGAAGCCCGGAGGCAGGAAGCGTTGCTTCACTGGACTTTGTAAGAAACGGCATAGTGAATACTCTTGCCAGCGTTCCGGCAGAGAAGCTGATAAATGCACTTCCATTTTACACAAGAATGTGGGAAGAGTATGTGGATGAGAATGGACAGCAGGTTCTTAATTCCAAGGCATATACAATGAAGGCCTCTTACGACAGAGTGGAGGAGCTTGGACTTATCGCTAACTGGAGCGAGAGCATGGGACAGTATGTCGCTGAGGGAGACGTAGAAGGACATCATTACAGTGTATGGCTTGAGGATGCGAAATCCATCGAGGAGAAGATGAAGATAGTGAGTGAGTATGGTCTTGCCGGAGTGGCAGCATGGAGCCTTGGCGGAGAGTTCCCGGAGGTATGGGACGTGATAAACAAATATAACAGATAAATTTCGTGGATGGAATAATTTCTGACCCCGCGCATAGAATAAAAATATGTATTCTATGCGTGGGGTTTTTTGTTGTGAAAAAAGACTTACTTTCTCTTGGCATGGGGCTTGTTATGATATTTTCCCTGTGGTTTCTTATGAGGTATTTCTTATATACGGATGAGAATCCGGCTGTGGCTGCGAAGGCGGCAGGGGTGGAGGTTACAGACAAGGAGCTGGAGAGCGGGCAGGGCACGCAGGACTCAGATACGAGTGGATATCTTATTGTCATCGACCCCGGACATGGAGGTGTTGACCCGGGAATGCTGGGTGTGAATAACACTGTTGAGAAGGAAATCAATCTTGCGGTTTCGTATATGCTGAAGGAGGAGTTAGAGGCAAAGGGAATGAAGGTGGTGCTTACCAGAACAACGGATGCAGGATTGTATGAGGAGAGTGACAGCAATAAAAAGATTGCGGACATGAAAAAAAGGTGCTCGATAATCTCGGAAAATAAAGCGGATATTGTTGTAAGCATACATCAGAACAGCTTCAGTGACAGTGCGGTATGCGGGGCACAGGTGTTTTATTATAAACATTCCGAGAAGGGAAAGCAGCTTGCACAGTGTATACAGGACAGCATGAAAAACAATCTGGATGAGACAAATAACCGCAGGGTTAAGGCAAATGACAGCTATTACATGCTGATACATACGCCATGTCCGACGGTGATTGTGGAATGTGGTTTTATCACGAATTATGACGAGGCGGAGCTTCTTGTGAGCGAGGAATACCAGAAGAAGGTTTCTAAAGCGATAGCGGAGGGGGTTATGGAATATTTAGAACAAAAATGAGAGGAATATAAGCTGAATATAAATAGTATTCCGCATGGTAACAGGCGGAATTACGGAAAGGACGTAACGTGGACATATTATTTGCGGGAAATACAGCTGCGGTATCGGAGGGCTTTTACAATGCTATAGAAAAAGAGTACAGGTGTATTGTATTAAACGAAAGTTGTACAAAAGATAAACTGAAGAAAAAGAATATTCTGTTTTTTAAATCCGAAAATGATGAGGATACGGAGCATATTTTCCGTTCGTTTAATTTTGAAACTGTTGTTTTCTTTTCACGGGTGCTTGATGGTGAGAAAAAGATATTTGATGAGCTTGAGAAGCTTGAATACATACTGTATCTGTGCAGAAAAAGAAATATCAGCAGCTTTATCTATATAACAGGAACCAGACCGCAGGAGGACAGAAAAAAAGGCGAGATGAGCAGGGAGGTGCTTCTCGCTGCGTGTGAACAGCTCTGCCGCAAGGCGGCGCAGGTGCAGGGGCTTAGGGTTCAGCTTCTGCGTGTTCCGTATCTGTATCATACCGTGATAAAGACAAGTCATGCCGGAAGGTGGCTTGACACCGTGCTTTCGGGAAAACAGCTTGTGCTTCCGGGTTATGAGAGCACACAGACGGATTTTCTCAGGGAGGATGATCTGGCATTGCTGCTTTGCAGGATGTTCGATGACCCTTGGGAGGAGCCTTATCTGGACAGCAACGTAAGCGGCAAAAATAAGATAAGCTTTGAGGAGCTGGCGAAGCTTTATACAGAGCTTGGCAGGGAGCATGGCTTACAGGTTGAAGTAAAGTACAGCGGGAAGGATGAGTGTACACCGCTGTATCAGACCGATGAGTGGGCACGGAGAGAGTACGGCTGGGCTCCGATGGCGGATATCAGAAGGGATTTGGAGGAGGCGTCACACAGCCAGCTTGAAAGGAATAATAAGAATAAAAATCGCAGGGCGCACAGTATTCTGTCACGAAGGATTTTCAGAATTGTTGTGGAGCAGATAGTTCTTTTCGCAGTGGCGGAAGCACTCAATTACCTTACAAGGGACAACGGAATGTTTAACTTTATTGATTTCAGATTTGTATATATCACCATCATTGCATGTATAAATGGACTTGGGGCTGGTGCGGTGTCCGCACTTATGGCGGGTGTGGGATACATTTTCTCCAATGCGGCGCAGATGTCATGGCAGGTGTTATTTTTTAATGTCCAGAACTGGCTGCCGTTTGCCTGCTATCTGCTAATCGGCTGTGTGCTGGGATATAACAGGGATAAGGCGTGTGATGACATAAAAAGTAAGGCTGATGAATTGAAGCTTCTGGAAGAAAAATATGATTTCCTGCAGGGGCTTTATACGGAGGTGGCAAAGGGAAAGGAGCGCTTCAATAATCAGATAATCGGATATAAGGACAGCTTCGGCAAGATGTATTCTGTCGTAAAAAGGCTCAACTCAACACTTCCGGAAATGGTATTTTATGAGGCTGTGGATGTCTGTGAGGAGATTCTTGGCAATTCGCATGTCGCGATATACAGCATAAAGGCGGACAGCACGTTTGCAAGATTGTATGTGTGCTCAAGACGCTGCACCGGCAGTGCTGAAAAATCACTCAAAATTACGGATTATCCCGAACTGCTTGAATGTCTTAAAAATAATGAGACATTTTTTAACCGCAAGGCACTCAAAAATTATCCCGCATACGCGACACCCATACGCAGGGAAGGGGTGCTTGTGGGAATGCTTCTCATTATGGAGGCAGACTACACACAGATGAATATGGAGTTTTCCAATAAATTGAGAATAATGTCGGATTTGATACAGGATTCGCTTGTGCGTGCGATGGAATTCTATGAAATGGGTGAGAAAGTGATTGAGGATACAAGGATTCTTGAGGCTGATAAATTCGAGGAGCTTCTTGATGTGAAGAAGCGGATGAGAAGAAAACAGTATTCGGATTATGTGCTGCTTGAGATAGAGGTCAAAGATGACAGGAAGCTTAATGAAATAAGCAGGAGAATTTCGGGGCTGGTGCGTGAGAATGATGTCCTTGGAATCGGAAAGGACGGAAAGCTGTGCCTTCTGTTGTCACAGACAAGCAGTGCGGACATGAAGGCTGTTGCGGGGCGGCTTTTGAATAGCGGGATAGAGTTTGAGCAGGTCAGGGAGTGAGTTTGTTATGGGGAATATAGTGCTTTGGATTTTGCCGGCGTTACATCTGATAATATGTGCAGTAATTTTCGTTATGATGAGGTTAAATAAGCTTAGGACGCGCCATGTCATTTTTCCGGCTGTGGTGCTGCTTCCGGTGTGTGGGTATATGCTGCTGTTTATTGATGAATGGCAGGCGAGGCATAGCAGACAGGCTTTGCGGGATGTCGAGGAATACGGGAGGACTCAGGGCGAGGCTGTGTGGCGCAGGGAAGTGATTGCCGGGAAGGATGATGACTTTATTGTCCCGCTTGAGGAGGCGATGACCGTGAACAGTCCGGTTGTGAGCAGAAAGCTGATGATGAAGCTTCTGCATGCCAATCCGGAGCAGTATGTTGAGCTGTTAAAAAGGGTAACCTTGTCCGATGATGTCGAGCTCACACATTATGCGTCCACATCCATGATGGAGATACAGAGCGGGTACGAGGAGCGGATAGGACGCCTGCTTGAAGAGATAAGGTTAAATCCGGAGGATTCGTATGCGCTTGCAAAATGCAGGAATGAGCTCAAGGCATACATAGAAAGCGGGTTTATCACGGATACCGTGCTGAGGCAGTACCGTATGAGACTTCATGAGGTTCTGGAAAAGCTGTGTGTCATGCAGCCTGAGGCGGTGCGGTATGAGTTCGAGTATATAGAAAACAGTATAATGCTTGGAATAACTGATGGCATAGATAAAAGACTTGCGTTGCTTGAAAAGAAATACCCGCAGGATATAAGAGTGTACTGCCTGTATGTGCAGTATTATTACTGTACGAATAATGGGGAGCGAATTCAGGATGTCCTACAGGAAATAAAGGCTAAGGACATATATCTGGACAGCAGTGGAAGGCAGTGGATGGATGTATGGTCACATGCAGATTGAGGTGATTTGACTATGAGTGGTATGAGGAAAAAAATTGCGGGAAAGGTTCTGCTCCCGGTTGCAGCCTTGTTCGTGCTGAGTATTCTCGTGTTCAGGGAAAGGGCAGGCATCGGCTATGAGCAGACCTCTGCTGCGGTGAGAGAATGGGAAACTATATATACGGAAGAAATTGAGATGACAAAGGAATGTCTGATTCTCACATCGGATGAGGAAGTGAGCGATACTTACCTTGGCATTATGGAGACGGTGCTTGACGGCATGAAGGTCGGATATGATATATGCAGGGTGGATGAGAATTTTGAAGTGTCAGTGCTTGACGAATATGCCGCCGCAGTGGTTACCTTCCAGGACTGGGACGTGTTTGCGGATAAGCTCATGCCTGTTTTTTCGTGGGTAAAAAAGGGCGGCAGGCTGCTTACGGTGGTGACGCCGGAGGTCGACCCTTTTTTTAACGCTGTGGCGGCTAAGTTCGGAATAGACATAATCGACAATTATCCCAATGTGTATGGCGTGCGTTTTTTGAAGGGCTGCATGATAGGAGCGGATGACAATGACATATTCTGGTATGACAGGAGCATGAAAGAGGGCGTGATGTCATCGCTTCAGGTACAGCTGAAGAATGACTGTGATGTCTATGTGGTATCGGAGGAGGGCGACGTGCCGATTGTGTGGACGAACGATTACGGAAAGGGAAGGGTTGCCGTGATAAATCAGGCGGTGACGGAAAAATATGCAAGAGGCTTCATAAACCTTGCATACACGGCACTCTATGACGCTTATGTGTATCCGGTAATCAATGCTTCGGCATTCTATCTGGATGATTTTCCGTCCCCTGTTCCGGCGGGCAATGCAGAGTATATAAGAAGGGATTACGGAGTGGATGTAGCCTCATTTTATACGAATGTATGGTGGCCGAAAATGATGGAATTCGAGAAAAGGTTCGGGATAATCCATACGGGGCTTATAATAGAAAATTATTCAGATGAGGTTGAGACACCACTTGAGGGGAATGGGGCTACGGCGCGCTTTTTAAAATTCGGAAATATGCTTTTGAACAACGGAGGAGAGCTTGGGTTCCACGGTTATAACCACATGCCACTGTGCCTGGAAGGAGTTGATGAGGACAAAAAGTATGGTGCCTACAGACTGTGGAAGTCCGGAAAGGATATAGAGGCTGCGGTGCAGGAGCTGGTGGATTTTTCGGAGGAACTTTTTCCGGATAATGATTTCTGCGTGTATGTCCCGCCATCGAATATTTTATCTGAGGAGGGAAGAAAGGAGCTTATTAAGGCGGCGCCGCAGATAAAGGTGATAGCCTCGACATTTCTTAAGGATGCAGAAAATATAGCTTATGAACAGGAATTCAGGGTCGAGGAGGACGGCGTGATAAGCACCCCGCGAATAACCTCCGGATGTGTCATAGATGATTACCAGATGCTTGTTGCGCTGTCGGAGCTTAATTATCAGTATGTCCAGTCGCATTTTACCCACCCGGATGACACCTTGGATGAGGACAGGGGCGCGGCGCTTGGCTGGGAATACATGAGCGGGTGTCTTGAAGATTACATTGAGTGGGTCTATGAGTCCGCACCTTCAATCTGCAATGTGACCGGAAGCGGTATGGGAAGGGCGGTCGAAAAGTATGACAAGCTCACGGTGCAGAGAGAATACACAGATGAGGGCATAAGGCTCAGACTGGGAAGCTTCTCCGGGGAGGCGTGCTTTTTAGTGCGCATAAGTGACGGAGTTATTGAGGGGGCGAGCGGGTGCAGCTGTGAGCATATATCGGGAAGCATGTATCTGCTCACGGCGGACAGTGACGAGATAATGATATATATAGGAGGTGCAAGGTGAGAGTCTGTATGATATTAGAGGGCAGTTATCCCTATGTGCACGGAGGAGTGTCTAGCTGGATGCACCAGTATATCCAGGCGATGCCGGAGGTGGATTTTGTTTTATGGTGCATAGGGGCGCAGGCTGGAAACAGGGGGCATTATAAGTATGAGCTGCCGGAAAATGTGGTTGAGGTACATGAGGTGTTTCTTGATGATGCATTAGAGCAGAAGCTGAAAAACGGTGGAAGAAAGCTCCGGTTCACTCAGGAGGAGAGAACGGAGCTTGAGAAGCTTTTTGAGGGTGAGAGCCTTAACTGGGACGTGCTTTTCGAGCTGTTTCAGGATAAAAAGGTTAATCCGGTCAATATGATGATGAGTCCTATGTTTTTGAATATAATTATGCAGCTGTGCGAGGGAAGATTCACATACCTGTCATTCACCGATTTTTATTACAATGTAAGGTCAATGGTACTTCCGCAGCTTTATCTTATAACACAGGAGGTCCCGCAGGCGGACATCTATCACGCCACGGCAACCGGCTACAGCGGAATACTTGGAAGCCTTGGAAAATGGAAGTATAAAAAACCTTTTATACTCACGGAACACGGCATATACACCAGGGAGCGTGAGGAGGAGCTTCTTCGTGCACAATGGGTTCTGCCGTATTTTAAGAATCAGTGGATAAACATGTTCCGCCTTTTTTCGGATTGTGCGTATGTACATGCTGATGTTGTGACGGCTCTATATAAAAAGGCAAACGGGATACAGCATGAGCTTGGCTGCGAGGAGTCGAAGCTTATGGTAACCCCGAACGGCGTGCACACAGAAAAATTCTCCGGGGTGGGGGTAAAGGAAGCTGACGGCTACGTGGATATAGGTGCGATTGTCCGCATAGCCAAGATAAAGGATATAAAGACAATGATATATGCATTCGCAGAGGTGCGGCGTATCATGCCGAATACGCGGCTTCACATAATGGGTGATGTGGATGATGAGGAATATTATGAGGAATGTAAGACACTGATTGAGCAGCTTGATGTCAAGGGAATCTTATTCACCGGTGTTGTGAATGTGGCCGAATATATCAAAAAAATAGATTTTGTGATACTTACAAGCATTTCTGAGGGGCAGCCCTTATCGGTGCTTGAGGCGTTTGCAGCCGGGCGTGCATGTGTGACAACGGACGTTGGCTGCTGCCGCGGGCTGATTGAGGGCAGTGATGGGTTTGGAAACGCCGGGATATGTGTTCCTCCTATGAATAAGGAGCAGCTTGCACAGGCGATGCTGGAGCTGTGCAGCGAGCCGGAAAAAAGGAGAAGGATGGGGGAAGCCGGGAAAAGAAGGGTGAATATGTTCTACACACATGAGGTTTCGATGGAGAACTACAGGGATATATACAGAAAATTATTGGGTGGGTAACTATGGAATATAGCGTGTAACTGTTTAATGGCGGATTTAAGTTTCATAATCGTATATCAGGAATATTAAAGTGAGGGTGAGTATTATGGCGGGAATAGGGTTCGAGCTAAAGAAAATGTTTTCAAAAAAGGGAGTATTTCAGCTTATCAGGGCGTATGGCTATGCTGGGACGGTGTGCGTGGGGCCTATGCTGCTGGGAATGTTTTTTATTATACTTATAGGTCTTATGTCGGCATATTTTGGAGCGTCATTCCATGAAAGGGAGCTGTTAAACAGCATGGTTACATACACGCTGCTTGCCTCTATGGTGTGGAGCAATACATTCTCGATGGTCATGCCGCGGTTCGTGGCAGACAGTCTTTACAGCGGCAGCAGGGGAGCTGTGCTTCCGGCGTTCTGGGGAAGCACCTGTGCAATGCTTATCCCAGGTGAAATTATATACGGAATTTTTATGGCATTTGCAGGCGTTACAGCTGTGTATGCACTGTTATGTGTTGTCCTTTTTGGAGAGCTGGTCATTGTGTGGAATGAGATGAGCTATCTCACAGCGGTCAAGAATTATCGTGGAATAATAAAGGTGTTCGCGTCTGCGGTTGTGGCTGGGGCGGGCGGCGCGGGGCAGGACGGTCTTGTGCCCTGTATGTGCCGCAGCTGCGGGTGCAGTGCTGCTTATGCTTTTTAACTCGGAAGTTATATCGGCAATGCTGTTTACAGTAGTACTGGCGTATGGAGTAATGGCGGTATTCTACTATAAGCTTATGGGCGATTATTTTCCGAAGGGGGATGTCACGGCAGCGAGCTTCCTGCCATGGTTTGACAGGTATCCGTCGCTTGTATTTCTGGGGCTTGCCATGTCACTTGGACTGTTCGGACATCTGGTTATAATGTGGGGCAGCCCTGCAGGGGAGCACATACAGGGGCTTTTTTATGCTGCACCGGCTTATGATATTCCGGCAATTGCGGCTTTTCTGTCGATTCTTGTGACCACCATAAATTTTGTTATATCGGTTGAGGTGAATTTTTACCCCAAATACAGGGCTTATTTTGACGCGCTCAACAATGGAGGAATACTCAAGGACATAAATCAGGCAGGGGAGGAGATGAAGTCCGTCCTGTACAGGGAGCTGACATATACGTTCATGAAGCAGTTGTTCGTCACAATAGTATTTATAATAGTGGGTTCGATTGTTCTTCCGAAGCTTCCGCTGGGAATGAATGATGACATGCTGGGGATTTTCAGGGTTCTGTGCATGGGTTATGCCTTCTATGCGGTTGGAAACTGTCTGATGCTTATACAGCTTTACTTTGCCGACAACAAGGGTGCACTTATCAGCGCGCTGAGCTTTATGTCCGTGAGCTGTGCAGGTACATGGGTGTGCAGCAGGCTTGATACAATGTATTATGGTGCCGGCTTCTGGATCGGAACGGTTGTGTTTTCGATAGTGGCATTTACAGGGTTAAGGCTCTACCTTAGAAGGCTTCTCTATCATGTGCTGTGCAGCCAGCCTGTTGTCGAGGAGGTTAAGAAGGGGATGCTTACCAATGCAGCTTCATATTTTGGTTCCGAATATGAAAAAAGGTGGAGAAAAGACCTGAAAAGAGAGCGGGCAATGGAATTTAGCGGGGAGGAACAGGCGTGAAGATGTTAAAAAAAGTAATGGGCTGTATCTGTCTGGTAGGGCTGTCTGCCGTGCCGGCAGCATGCTCCATGAACAATTATGATTCCGATATGAAACAGACGATTGAGCAGTCGGTACCGTGGGGCGATGTGGGAAAACAGCAGGACACCGTTGCGGATACCTCGGGTGCGGGCGATGGGAGAATGATATATGATAACACAGTTTTATATGAGAACCGTGACCCTGCCTCGGTTGTGACAATGTATCTCACTGTGAGTGAGGGAAATACTTCGGACAACACGGATCACACATGGACGCAGGTAAACAGCTATTCGGCATACCATTATGCTGAGCTTGGAATTGAGCGGTATGCAGTCAATGGGTTATTGCAGGTTGGGGATGAGAACGGTCCGGTTGAGGGACAGTTAGGCTATGGGCAGGTAGTTCCGAATGCCACGGTGACCATAAGAGGTCAGACCTCAACACGATATGCACAGAAAAATTACAGAATAACAATCCGCGATAATAAGGGGACATGGGATGACCAGAAGGTGATAAATCTCAATAAGCATGAGCAGGACCAGAGCCGTTTTGCCAATAAGCTCTGCTATGACCTTATGAGTGAGCTTCCCGGAATGATAGCTATGAGAACCCGGTTCGTGCATCTGTATGTGAAGGATATGACTGAGGGAGGAAGCGGAGAGTTTAAGGACTACGGGCTGTATACACAGGTGGAGCAGCTCAACAAGCGCGCACTCAGGAGCCATGGTCTTGACAAGAATGGTCAGCTCTATAAGATAAATTTTTTTGAGTTTTACAGATATGAGGACGTCATTATGGTGAAAAATGATGCGGACTATGATGTGGACGCATTTGAGGATTTGATTGAGATAAAGGGTAATGATGACCACAGCAAGCTTATTGCGATGCTTGATGAGCTGAATGATTACTCAATTCCAATCACACAGATTATGGACAGGTGGTTCTGCAGGGAAAACCTGTTTTCGTGGATGGCGTTTCATATTCTTATGGGAAATGTTGATACCCAGTCAAGAAATGTATTCCTATACAGTCCGCTGAACAGCGATACCTTCTATTTTATATCGTGGGATAACGATGGTGCGTTCTATGATACAAAGGCGAAGCTCCGCAGTCAGGACCGCGGCTGGGAAATCGGAATAAGCAACTACTGGGGTAATGTCCTGTTCAGGCGCGTTCTCATGGATAATGAGCTGAGAGCCGGTCTTGATGATAAGATAGAGGAATACAGAAATATTATCACAAGGGAAAAGCTTGAGAAAATGATTGATATTTATGCGCCGGTTGTAAGAAAATATGCGTACTCATATCCGGATTCGGAGCACATGCCGTTAACCGGTGGGCAGTATGAAGCTTTTATAAAGGCACTGCCGGACGAGGTGGAAAATAATTACAGGCTGTATGAGCTCAGCCTTGAGTCACCACAGCCGTTTTTTATCGGTATTCCGCAGGTGACAGACGAGGGCATGTATTTTGCGTGGGATGCTTCGTATGATTTTCAGGCTCAGGATATTTATTACACGCTTGAGCTGGCAAAGGATTATACCTTTGAGAAGCCTGTCCTGAGGGTTGAGGGCTTGTTCGCCACGGAGTATCTGTATGAGGGAGAGCTTGAGCCGGGACAGTATTTTATGAGGATGACGGCAAAAAATGAGTCGGGCATAGAGCAGAGGGCATTTGATTATTATGTGGCTTCCGGCAACCAGGTTATACATGGAGTCAAGTGCTTTTTTGTAATGCCGGACGGAAGTGTCCAGGAGGATGTATATGAGGAGTGATACCGGTGCATTCCGCCATGAATTAAAATATCTTATAAATGAACAGGAAAAAAATGCGATTATGGAGAGGGTGAGCATGTTTATGCAGGCGGATTCACATGCGGGGAACGGCAGCCCGGCTTCACAGTCGCATACGGAGCACGTAAACGCCGGGTATATGATTAGAAGCCTGTACTTTGATGACTGTTATGAGTGCGCCTATGAGGAGAAGCTTGCGGGTGTGGAGGCGAGGAGCAAATATCGGATAAGAATATACAACTATAGTGACAGTATTATTAAACTTGAGTGTAAGCACAAGGAGGGGCAGTATATACACAAGACCTCGGCAACGCTTACCAGAGCTGAGGTGGAGCAGATTGTTTCCGGCAGATATGGCTTTTTAGCGGAAAGGGAGGAGCGGCTGTGCAGGGAATTTTATTTTCAATGTGCGTTAAACGGGATGCGTCCGAAGGTGATTGTGGATTATGACAGGATACCTTTCGTGTATCCCTACGGAGATGTGAGGCTCACCTTTGACTGCGGTATACGAGCCGGGGTGTTTAATGACAATATTTTTGACAAAGGGCTTCCTGTTATGTATGTTATGGAGGAGGGGATGCTGATAATGGAGGTAAAATTCACGGAGTACCTGCCGGAGCTGATAAGAAGGCTGCTTCCGGTGGCGGACAGTGCGTACATGGCGTACTCAAAATACACTATGTGCCTTGAGAAACAGAAGGAGCCGCTTAGAGGGTGAGGAGTGTATGCATAGTATTGAGAGGGGAAGGGTAGAGCGATGAGTATAAAGGATGTCATAAAGAAATCGGTTCTGGAGTCGGAGATGTATAATCAGGCAATCTCTTTGTCGACCATTCTGACGATGACGGCGGATCTTCTGCTGGCATTTGTCATGGGGCTGCTTATTTATGCGGTGTATAAGAAATTTTATAAGGGGGTTGTTTTCAGCAGGAATTATGCAATCACGCTGGTGGGGATGACGGTGCTTACGAGTATGGTGACGCTTGCGATAAGCACCAACATTGTCATATCCCTTGGCATGGTGGGTGCGCTCTCGATTGTGCGTTATCGTACAGCGATAAAGGAGCCGCTTGACCTCATGTATATGTTCTGGGCGATAACAACCGGAATCACGATAGGAGCCAGCATGTACATATTGGCGGGAATTGCGTATGCCATAATGATAGCTCTTATCTTATGCTTCAGCCTCCGTGGAGCGGGCGGGTATCAGTATATGCTTGTTGTGCATTATGCCGGTGATGAGGCAGGGGACAATGTCATCAGGGCACTGGGGAAGCTTAGGCATACTGTGCGCTCTAGGATTCTAAGAGGTGAGAATACTGAGCTTACGGTGCAGGTGAGATGTAAGAATGACAATCAGAGCTTTGTGGAGCGGATAAGGAGCCTTGAGGGGGTGAACGATGCCGCATTGATAGAATTTAACGGGGAATACCATGGTTGATAAAAGAAGAATGACAGCTTTTTGCGTGTTATTTATGATACTTGCGGCGGCAGCCATCATTGCCGTTATAAGGAGGGTTCGTGTAAAATCGTACAGCTATGATACTGTGGACGCTGTGTTTAGAAATCCGATGATGGGATTTGCACCGAATGCCGATTATTTTGACGCTGTTGGGGATAATACTCTGGTATATATGGATGTCACATGGCGTGAGTTTGAGCCTGAGGAGGGCGTGTTCGACTTCGCGGGGATT
>OBVX01000795.1_pt1 | contig 13994 bp, 16 predicted proteins | sample 1495161 | NCBI WGS metagenome assembly OBVX01 (sample SAMEA2580023, study PRJEB22360) | human gut metagenome | reverse complement strand
AATGAAATTATGTTACAAGGAGATGTCATATGCAAAAGCAATTAGAGCAGTATTTTGGCTGCAAAGTAAAAATAGCAGAATACAAGAATAAATTACCATTGCCGACCTTTATGACAATGCGTGATATTATGATGGTTGAAATATATGGTGTTAACTTTGTTATAATAGATGTAGTGAAGGAAATGGAACTAAGTGTTGCCGCAATGAAAAAGCAGAAAGCAAAGTATGAGGAAGCATTGCAGTGTCCTGCAGCATATGAAGTAGCGTTAAACAGCGTTTCCATGAGAAATGCGCTGGTGAAAAGTGGAGTTCCATTTGTGGATTTGCCGAGAAATGTATTTTTACCATTTATGGGAATTGTATTGCAGGATGTGTATCGCAAGCGGCTTGTCAAGGCGGATAAGATGATGCCTGCAACGCAGATGGTGTTCCTTGAATTGCTATATATGGATGATGAGGAATCTGTGTTAAAAAGTGAAGCTGCGAACAAGTTGAATCTTACCAAGACATCCATTACAAGAGCAACAGCCCAATTAGAGGAAATGGGACTCATCCGCCAGATGAAATCCGGAACAGAGATTGCTATTAAGAGAAATTACTCACGCAAAGAGTATTATGAAAATGCAAAAGCATATTTGATTAATCCGGTTCAGAAAGAGATTACAATTATGCGTTATGAATCAACCTTTGAATCATTTAGCGCAGGTGAAACCGCTCTTAGTCAGGAGTCAGAATTGAATCCTCCAAGAATAGAGGAATGTGCAATCTACAAGGGCGAGGAAGTTGTTGACCAGTTGGAAACTGTGGATGCCAGATCTGAAGCCCCGGACGACTGCTTGAAGGTACAATTATGGAAATATAATCCTTCTTATTTTGCAAGAGAAGGATGTGTTGATCCTGTTTCGCTTGCATGTACATTCAAAGGTAACGAAGACGAAAGAATAGAAATGAGTGTTGAGAAACTGTTGGAGGAATTATAAATGGTACCAGGGATCGACTCTTTTAGAGAAAAATTCAAAGATTATACGGATTATTACACTATTATCGGCGGAACTGCCTGTGATATTCTGATACCGAAGAATTTCGGCATCAGTGGGAGCATAGGTGTTCTTGCTCTGAATTGTATCATAGGCGGTTTAATCGGCGGTGAGTGCTGATTTTCAAGATAATCGGCATTGCAGGAGAGCTTATCAGTATTGTAAAAGGTTACTTATGGACGAAAAGTCCAAAAGTGGAAATATAGAACTTCTGGACATTTTGTCCAAAGGTGGGGCAGTCAGAACATGGCTGCTCTTTTATTGTCAGAAGGAAGGAGCAAAAAGATATATGGAGTCGATGAGAGATGTGGACAGAGTAATGGAACGGGAGGTTAAAAAGGGAAGTACACCCTTAAAATTTGAATATTTAGGCTTTGGAGATTACAGCTACAATGAGATTACATCGAAGGAAAAGCTGTTGCAGGTGCTTTCCTATCTGTTGCGGATTGGTGAGTATGAGCCATTCGCCGGAAAAACCATAGGGAACAATGTTTACATGGATATGCGAGGGAAAAAAGCTGTTTTTAAGAGAACAAGACTGACCTATGAGAGAAATAATATTTTTGCAACAATTAAGCGGCTGGCAAAGAAGTATAAGCCGGACTATGAGGGGAAGGTGTATCTGGAAACAGTAAGATGTTTCTTTACCATATCTGCGGAAGAATTGGAAAAGTGCCGATACAATTATAAAGGCAAGGACACCTATGCCTTTGTGATGTCTGACAGATATATCATGGCTTTATATATATACTGCCTATCCGCAAGAAAAGCGGTGGCTTTGAAAAATATAGAGCTGGAGGGACTTTCGGAAGAGGAGCTTTCTATGGTAAAATTAGAGAGTGTCAGGGAAGTGTTATTCCAGGCATTATTGTTTGATGATGTGAAGTTTGAAGATGGAAAGATGTATGCGGAGCTGGCTTCTATATATGTGTTGTAAAATTGTATAGTGAGAAGGAAGTGATGTTTATGAAATTAGAAGGAAGTGTTATTACAATACCAAGATTGAACGAATATCGAGATATTATTAGAAAGTCAAAAGCAGCGGCTAAAGAATACCAGTATTTGTATCATTGTACAAGTATAGAAGGACTAAAGGGAATGCTGAATAGTAATTCATTTTGGCTTAGTAATTTACAGTGCGTAAATGATAAGGAAGAAGCAAATAGAATTAGTTTGCCAGAATATGAAAAGGAATACTATGTAGGGTGTTTTACATATGAGGATAATGTTCCTCGGAGTCATTGGTTAGAGTATGGAAATCTGTCAGATGGAGTATTATTTAGTGTAAAAAGGGACTGGTTCAATTTTGCCGAAAGTAGATTTTTAGATGACTCGAATAATATTGTTGAAATGATAAAATTTACTGAGAAGAGAGAAGCATTAAAACATATTATAGGCTCGTATATTTATATTGATAGAGTGGATTTCTATAAGATTATTTATGATAATGATCTGATTCTTGATATGAAAACGGAAGCATCTATTCAAAATGGAGATGAAGTTTTGGATGGTGGAAGGTTTATTGAGCCAGAAATTATCGGAATAATAAAGAAACGTTCAGGCATTTGCAAGAGAGAGAATAGAGTGGCATATGAGAAAGTGTGGGAGGATGAAAAAGAAGTAAGAATAAAACTTATGACAGCTTCTGTAGATGGAAGTAAAAGGTTATTTTGGACTAAAAGATTATCGGTACCTTTTTCTGAAAATGCTTTTTCTGAAATAAACTTGAGATTTAGTCCGGAATGTGATGTTACAAAAAAGGAAGAAGTGTGCAAATGTATTTTAAGCAAGCATCCGCAGTGTAAGATTACCATTTTAGATAAATGATTATGAAGATCAATATGGTAAAACTAGAGAGTTTCTGGGAAGTATTGTTCCAATCATTAGTGTTTGATGCTGTATAACATGAAAGTGAATTGGTAGTAGGTTAAACTAAACAATTAGGTATAATATGTAAAGAAATAAGATAACTAATTGGAATAGTAAGGACAAAAGTAAGTTGTACAATATAATGGAGTATGGAATCTAAAGATATGAATAAAGAAAAATTTGAAAAAATATGGTCGAAAGGATATTTTATTCTTGATACATGTACACTAGATTATATTTCTCGTTGTGAGTTTCAGTATGCGAAATGTATTATGGATATTTTATTGTTCTGTAAAGAGCGAATTCTGATACCTCAACATGTTGTGAAAGAAATGCAACCATATTTTGATATGAAAAAGATTCAAAAAAATGTTGATATAATTATTTTAGAATTAGAAAGGGAATTGAATAGCATTTATGAGGATAAAATAACAGAAAAGAATAAAAGAAAAAGAGTAATTAGCCGAGTAAGTAAAAAGATAAATTTATTACAAAGATATGCTTTTGGAGTATATGCTAGTATGCTTGATAATTTAAAAAAGGAATATACAAAGCGGGAAGAAGTTATTTTTCCTAGTCTTTCTAAGTGCTTGGAGTTGGCAAATAAAGAGATTGATGCCATAAGTAGAAGTGAGATTGTTAATTCCTTTTTGCATATGATTATGGAGAAAACACTTCCAGAGTTTTCCGAACAAGAAAAAATACAACTTTTAAAAGATGAAAGAGAAAGAATAAGTCAACAATTACCACCCGGAATGGGGGATAGTGAAAAAAAGAATAATTCTAATGGGGATATTATTATTTGGAACGAAATAAAAAAGTGTATAAAAGATAAAGGAAATGTGCAGTATCTATTTATTACAAATGATGAAAAGAAAAATAGTAATTGGTTCGGAAAAAATCTAGAAGGACTGCATCCATTATTGCAGGAAGAAATCTATAAGATTTTTAGATATGATGCACTTGATATTACTACATTATATGGTTTTATTTTGTTTTGTAAACCATATGTAGATGAGGATCTCGATAAACTTTGTGAGTATTTAGTAAATCATAATAATTTTATAAGACTCGAAGTAGAGGAATATTTTAATGATGAAGGACAAGAAATACTTATAGAAGGTATTGGTGATTATATCCGAAGTAATTATATGGGAGATTGGGCAATTCCATATGATTCTGATATTGAAATAGAATTAATAGAATATGTTACTGACTTAACAAATGAGGAAATTATTGTGTTACTTGAATTTGGTGTTTCTGGAAATGCTGAAGCATGTTATCATTGTGATTCAGAAGATAATTTTTTTGACTCAGAATATGAGGCATTTGGAAGGGCTACAGTGTATATTCCAATTCAGATAGGGAAGTATACAGAAATGTTTAGTTTAAAGTATAATGATATGAAGGTGTGCGTTACGGATATAGATGTGGAAACTACAGATCCCCTTAATGGAGAGGTGGAGGATGGGTGCGACTATGACGAAATCGAGTGTTATGAGGAAGAGGAATGGTTTGATGAGTAAATTGAATGATTATTGATATGTACAATACAGCGTAAGGGCAGTTATTGACCGTAAAGGTTTGTAGCTGCCCTTTTTGCGTTTATAGAACTTTTGGACAAAATGTCCAGAAGTGGAAAGGAGAGCTTATGAAGTATTTACTACACAGGCTGTATGTTCCACCATAGCGGAATTACAGCTACAAAAAATCAAGGAGGAAAACCATGCAGGAGGAAGTTACTCAGAAAACGATTGCCCTTGTTTTTAAGTCCTCAAGGCTGACCGCCGATGTACTGAAAAAAGCCATGAAGATGTATCTGGAGCGCCGGAAAGCCGGAAAACAGGAAACGCATGGAAAAATGTCAGTGAAAAAGCTGGTAGGTCAGGGTATGGGAGCTTCGAGTATTGAGGTTACGGATAACAACATCAAGTCCTTTGAACGAGTGGCAAGGAAATACAATGTTGACTTTGCTGTGAAAAAGGATAAGACGGTGGAACCGCCGAAGTACATGGTATTTTTCAAGGGCAAGGATGCCGATGTAATCACACAGGCATTTAAGGAATTTGTGAAAGTTAATGAGAAGAAGCGTGGCAGAGTATCCGTAAAGGAGAAGCTGGCAGAGTTCAGGGAGCTGCTTGGAAAGGACAAGAACAGGGAAAGAGCAAGGGAACACCAGAAAGACAGGGGGCAGTCGCTATGAGTAAGATTATAGACGGTATTGTCAAAGACTTAAAAGCCATTCCCGAAACGCTGAAGGCTAAGACCGCAGGCGTGGATAAAAAGAAGCTCATTCTTATGAATCTCCCGTATATTCTTGCAGGGTATTTTTGTGACAAGATAGCGTGGCTGTGGCGTGTATCGCCGGGGAGCAACGTTTCCGATAAGATGATGGCAGCCATGAACGGGATGAATGATTTGTTTTCCAATCCGTTGCCGAGCTTTTTCCCGAAAGATCTGCTGGTCGGTATTGTGGGCGGCGTTGCGCTCCGTCTTGTGGTGTATTTTAAAGCCAAAAATGCCAAGAAGTTCCGGCAGGGCGTAGAGTACGGTTCCGCAAGGTGGAGTGCATAATTTTAAGTGTAAATGACACATACATGGACGCACAGGAGGTTATGCACATGACTGATTATAGCAAAATTACAGCCCTTTACTCCCGCCTTTCCGTGGGCGACGAGGACATGGACGGCGGCGAGAGCAACAGCATACAGAACAAAAAAATCTTTTTGGAGAACTATGCCAAAGGGCAGCACCTAACCAATATCCGGCACTACATCGACGATGACGAAAGCGGCAGGTTTTTTGACCGTTCCGCCTACTCCCGCATGATGGACGATGTGGAAAACGGGAAAATCGGTGTCTGCATTATGAAAGACCTCACCCGCTGGGGGCGCGACTATCTCCAAGTCGGCAACGCTATGGAGATTTTCAGACGGAACAATGTGCGTTTTATCGCGGTCAACAACGGCATTGACAGCGAGAAGCCCGACACATTAGAGTTTGTGCCCTTTATCAATATCATGTCGGAGTGGTACGCAAAGGACATCAGCAAGAAAGTGAAAACGGGCATTAAGACCAAAGACATGGGTGGAAAGCCGATTGTCACCGAAGCCCCTTACGGCTATGTCAAAGACCCGGACAACAAGGATTTTTGGATAATCGCCGAGAAAGCCGCCGAGGTTGTACGTCTTATTTTCCGTCTGTTTTTGGACGGGAAAAACCGAAACCAAATCGCCGTATATCTGACACAGGAGCAAATCCCGTCCCCCACTTTCTACATGAAAGACCGCGGGCGGGGAACCTGTAAAAATAAGACGCTCAACGAGGATAACCGCTGCAAGTGGAACAAAGTCACCTTGACCAATATCCTCACACGGCAGGAGTATTGCGGCGATGTAGTCAACTTCAAGACTACAAAGCATTTCCGGGATAAACATAACCACTATGTAGACCGGAGCCAGTGGCACATCACAGAAAATGTGCATGAGCCGATTATCAGCCGCAGCGATTTTGAAACCGTACAGCGGATTTTGGAAAACGCACCCGTCAAACGCCCCAACGGGGACGGGGAAATCCACCCTCTGTCCGGCTTGCTTTTCTGTAAGGACTGCGGCGCAAAAATGCACATTCGTATAGATTACCGGAACGGCGGCAAGCGCCATGTTGCCTATTGCAGCGAGTACCACAAGGGAAAAGCCAAGAACCCTAAATGCCACTCCCCGCACATCATGGACGCGGACTTGCTCATGCAGACCATCGCGGAAGTGCTGAAGAAAATCGAGGACTATTCTATCAGCAACCGGGCGGAGTTTGAAGCTTTAGTGAAAAAGAACCTTGTCATGCAGCAGACCGACCAGACCAAGAAGCGCAAATCACGATGCGCCTTGAACAGATTGACAAAGTGCTGAATAAACTCTATGAGGACAACGCCCTCGGCACTATCCAGCAAGACCATTATGAGCAAATGTCGCAGAAGTATTCGGAAGAATACTACGCGCTGAAAACGGAGCTTTCCACACTCCAAGAGCAGCTATCCGCTTATGAGAACGCTGGAGGACGGGCGCAGAGGTTTTTGAAGCTGACGGAACGCCATGCCGCCTTTACCGACCTTACCCCCGCCATTCTCAACGAGTTTATCAGCCGGATTGAAGTGCATGAGCGCGACCAGAAAAGGGCGAGATACGCAATCCAGCACATCAGCATATATTTCAATTACATCGGCAAGTTTGAGAATGAAGTGACACAGCTTGCAGAACCGACCGAGCAGGAAATCCGGCAAATGCGGGAGGAAATCGAAGAAGCCAAAAAGGAAAAGAGCCGCGCCTACCACCGGCAGTATTCAAGGGAGTACCGGGCGCGAAACCTTGAAAAGCAGCGGGAGTATGACCGCATGAAAGCGCGGGAATACCGGGCAAGGAGAAAGGCGCAGGCAGCCGCCGCACAGCCCGCACAGTAAAACAGAATAACCGTCAACCAAGAGGGATTTTCCGAACTACGGGAAATCCCTCTTTTGCGCCCAAAGAAAGGAGCCGCCTATGGCAGAACAAATCCCCGACAGTATCATCACGACCCAGAGGAACGGGCAGACCATTGTTGCGGAGTTATTTTTCAACCACAGCAGCACTGAAACATTCCGCGACAAGCTGCTCAAACTGGTACTTGCCGACAGCTCGCGTTTATCCGCGTCTGACGGTCAGGAGCCGGAAAAAACAGAAATCTTGCGATAACAGCCGCCCCGACGATACACTCCCCGTCTGAGCGGTTTCTATTTGAAAATCCTCATTTTCCCCAAGTCAAGAGCCGGGAAAAACACCCCAAAAATGCCCCTATTGCGTAACAGGGGCGCAGAAAGGAGAGTTTATGAGAACAGGGCTGACAAAGCAGGAAAAGACCACCGATATATGGTTTGACGAGAAAGACCCGTTAATCCATATCCGCACCCACAACACCGACTTAAAGAACAGGCTGACCGCATACAGCGCCGCTACCCGGCGATCTGCAAGCTGACCGACGAGGACGCAGAAACAGGCTGCATGGAGTTTGAAATCCGCAAGGGGCGTTTCTCTTTCCGTCTGACCGCCCCATACAGCGAGGAACGGCGCAGGGCGGCAAGCGAAGCGGCGAAAAAACACTCTGGCAATTTGACACACACTATTCAAAAAGATGTGGTATAATTTTTTGAAAAAGTTTCGGATTAGATGTAGTATTCGCCGCTGAAACCGTAGTATATAGGTGAAGCCGGAAAGGAGGCGGTGTGATGATAGACGACGAAAAAATCATTGAAATGTTTTTTGGGCGTTCAGAACAGGGCATACGGGAGCTGGATATAAAATACGGTAAAGTTTGCCACAAGTTATCGTATAACATTGTAAACAGCAGACAGGACGCGGAGGAGTGCGTCAATGACGCTTACTTAGGGGCGTGGAACGCAATCCCCCCGGCGAAGCCAAACCCGCTTTTGGCCTATATCTGTAAAATCGTTCGGAACATTTCACTGAAAATCTATTACAGAAAGGAAGCAGCCAAACGCAGCAGCACTTACACGATTGCTATGGAGGAAATCGAAGCCTGTATAGCAGACCCGAACACAGTGGAAGCCGAGATTGAAGCCAGAGAGTTGGCCCGTATCATTGAAAGTTTTCTGGACACGCTGACCCTCGAAAACCGCGTTATCTTCATGCGCCGCTATTGGTTTGCTGACAGCTACAAGGACATAGCCGAGTTTATGGGGCTTTCGGAGAAAAATATCTCCGTCCGGCTGACCCGTATCCGTCAGAAAATGAAAAGCTATTTAGCAGAAAGAGAGGTATTCGTATGAACTCAAAGAAGTTTTCCGAAGCCATGAGCGAGCTTGACAGCAAGTATGTTGATGAAGCTGTCAGCTACAAGAAGAAAGCAAAAAAGCCCATCTGGGCTAAATGGGGAGCTATTGCAGCCTGTTTTGTAGCTGTAACCGTCTTAGGTGTGGGATTGTTTCAAAGTGGATTATTTGGCAGTCATACCGATATAGCCACATTGAATAACGGGGAAAAAATTGTTTTTGTGAAGTCTGATAATGTTGGCGGTTCTTTGGCTTTAGATGTAGATGTAACTACAAAGCCACTTACAGAAGATGAAACCTTAGCTTTATTTTCGGATTTACCTGTTACAGCCAATGCAATTTTTCTAAATAGCGATATAGACGCAGGCGGTTCACAAGAACTGATTGGATTTGAGGGACAAGTCGGAAATGTGAAAGTAATCATTTCAACATCAGATGTGCAGTTGCTTGATACTGTAATTGTTGGAACGGAGAAAGTCTCTGAAATCAACGGTATAAACATAGTCGCAGGATATTTTGTAACAGACCCGAACAGCCGAGGCGAGCAAAATGCTATTTACTATGCGACCTTTGAGATTGGCGATTGCAAGGTATATCTGGAAAATGGCGGCATGAAAGATGATAGCGAAACAATAAAAAATCAGTTGGCAGAAGTTATCCAGAAGCTGACAGAAAACGGGAATTTGGACTTAACTTCTTTTAGTGACGAAACAGGTATGAAGCTTGACGGAAACCCAGACGGATATGACCCGCTTCCTGACAGCCAGACTTCTGATGAAGAAGTATCAGAACAAGACCCCGCAGCAAACTGAATAATCTTATCCTCATATTGCAAGGGCAGCCGAGAAAATCGACTGTCCTTTTTCTATGCCGACAGGCAGAAAGGAGCGGCCAGCTATGACGAAACCGAGAGAGAAAACCCGCGAGGAATTGACTGCCGAGATTGAGGACGGAAAGAAGAAAATCCGGCAGTTTGAGAACCGGGAAAAGATGTTGCGTCAGAAGTTATCCAAAGAGGAACGCCGGACACGCAGCCACCGCCTTATCGTCCGGGGCGCGGTCTTTGAAAGCATTGTGCCGGAAGCAAAGGACATGACAGATGAAGAAGCCACCGTACTTCTCCGGTTTGCCCTAACCAGTGAGCCAGTGCGGGAGTTTTTGAAAAAACGAGCCGAAAACAGGAACGCCGAATAAATCCCTTAGGAACTAAGGGCGCACTTATACACCCTTGCGGGCGTGTGCGCTCTGCCGAGGGCTTATCTCCGCACAGGGAGCTTTCCCTGCGCGGAGATATGGCGGCTTTGCCGCAACAAGGGGCTGCCCCCTTATAAAGTTTTATGGAAAGAGCAGGTAGCAATCTATCTGCTTTTTCCTGTTATGTGGTTATCGTAAGCCGAGAAGGTTAGGTGACGAACAAAGGGGACAGGCAAGGTTACGGATGGAGAAAATCAATTCAGATGATAATTGTCGGGAAGATTAGAGTCCAGTCGCAACATTCAGAAGTCCAGTCACAACATTTCCGAATTTAAAGAAAGAAATCTGCCGATAATATAAATGAACAATAGATGATGTTATCCATATTTGATAATGAGCCATGAAAATGAGGTGGAACAGTTGAACATAGCAATTTGCGATGATGAGGAAAATATACGCATTTACATACGCAAGCTGATACAGAAGCAGGAAACTTTTTGTAAGATAACAGAGTTTTCATCGGGCAAGGAATTATTGGAGTTTCAGGATGAGACAAATGCAGAAGAAATAGACATACTTTTTCTGGATATCTCTTTGGGAGATGAGGATGGAATGACTGTGGCAAAGCAGCTCAGGAGCCAGATGGAAAGCAAGAAAGAAGCAGTGTGGGGAAGCCTGCCGTTTCTGATATTTGTAACGGGATATCCGGAATATATGCAGGAGGCTTTTTCTGTTAATGCTTTTCAGTATATTGTAAAACCGATTCAGGAAAGCAATTTTGAGCAGGTTTTTGCACAGACCATACGGGAGTATCAATATTTGATGGCAAAGAAAAAGGAAAAACCAAAAGAAGTATTAGTTCGGAATGGAAATAGAACAAGAAGTGTTTCAGCAGATGATATTTACTATATTGAAAGCAGTAATCGAAAAGTGACCTTGTATTTGCGGCATGAAAAAATTGAATATTATGACAAGATCAGCTCACTGGAAAGCGAGCTTAAGCCGGATTTTTTCCGTATACACAAAGGGTATCTGGTTAACATAAAATATGTGGAACGATATGACCGGACAGAGGTGAAAATGAGAAACGGGGACAGTCTGCTGATATCCAAGTATAAATATCAGGACTTTGTAAAGCGTTATCTGGAATACATTTTGGAGGAAAGATAATTGAGTCAGGTTACATATGAAATCATTCGCAAGCTTTTTGAAATCTATCCTATTATTCTGCAAATCGTTCTTTTTCTGGTATTGTGGAATGTATTTTTTCGGTGGGAGAAAGGGATATGGATTGTTGCAGGAATATTGGCAGTGATGAATATCTGCATGGGGCTATGGCTGGAAAAGCCGGGGGTAATACGATATACAATGTCCGCTGTCATTGTGTTGGGATATTGTTTTTGCAAATACCAAAAACATTTGGAAAAGGCGGTATTCATACTGCTGCTGTTTTACAATTTTCATGCGTTAAGTTATTTGATTGCAGACAGTATTTATCAATGTACAGTGGAGAGCATATTTAGAGGGTTGGATGTTCTGAGTGAGGAATATATATTTCGGGTTTATCTGGGTATGGCGATAGGTATGGGCATCCTGCTTTTATCGTACACGTTGGTATTACTGATTATGACAGGTGTCGTGATAAAAATCGTAAAGAAACCGTTTATGCTGAGATGGCAGGAAACGATATTCCTTTCAGTACTGAATATTGTAGGGAGTATGATTGTAGGAATAAGCGTAGACCTTTCCGTAGTGCAAATCGAGGGTGGAGTTTTTCTGTTGTATGATGATAAGCAGGAAATGTTGTGGAAATTACCGATAATTGCGGTTCTTATCTATGTGGGGGAAATTTCGGCAATATACATCTACCAGAACTACAGGAAGCTTCAAAAAGAACGGCAGAAACATTTTGTGGAAGAACAACAGGTCAAAGCCATGAAGCAGAGACTGGAAGAAGCAGAGAACTTCTACGGGAGCATTCGCAGAGTAAGGCATGAGATGAAAAACCATATGACGAATATAAAAGGGCTGGTGGCAAGTGAGAAATATGATGAAGTAGAGAATTATATCGAAAAACTGGATGAAACCATACAGACTATGGACTATAAATTCAATACAGGAAATGCGGTCACAGATGTGATTATCAATGATAAATACCAGAAAGCGGAAAATGCAGGTATTTCGTTTCAAGTAAAATTTAACTTGGGGGAAACAGACACAATTTCTGCATTTGATATAGGTATCATTCTGAATAACCTTTTAGACAATGCCATAGAAGCCTGCGAGAAACTGGAGCAGGAACAGCGATATATCAATCTGACTTTAAAGAAAAAGAATCATTTCCTACTGATTGAAGTGGAAAACAGCTTTGATGGGAAAGTGATATGGGAAGATGGAGGTATCGTCCCGATGACAACGAAACAGAGCGATCTGCCGGATATTTTGATGGAGCATGGAATAGGGTTAAAAAATGTAAAGAATGTGGCAGACCATTATCTTGGAGATATGGGTATCAAAATAAAAAACGATGTGTTTAAAGTAACAGTAATGTTGCAGCAGAAGGAAATAAAATAAAAAAATATGAAAAAGGAAGGAGAATGTAGTAATGGATGTAGGTTCAGTTTATGGCAGTTATTATGAAACAGCAAAGAGTTACATGGGTTTGAGGAAGGAGGAAAAACAAGCGGGATTTGTGGAAAAGGTCACAGACAAAAGTCAGGTTTCCTCGGAAGATATGACCTTGGAGGAATACAAGGAGTATTTTAATGAAAAGATGAATTCATTATATACACATCCATCGCAGCGGAATAGAAATGATATTATAGATATTACGGATGCCGCTTATAAAAGAATGCAGACTGATCCGGAATATGAGAAGAAAATATTAGACGCTTTAGCGAAGAATAAGGCAGTTAATTTTGGAAACTATATTCCACAAATATCATATATGCATATAGATGACACATATGAGAAATGTTACGGCTATACGCAGGGCATGAAGGAGAATGACGGTTATTCCGGGAGTTCCTCCGCAAAGGGAACTGATGCCGGACGGCAGAAAAAGGCAAGGCAGAAGGAACTGCTGGAAGAATATTTGGAAAAGCGGGCGCAGATGAAGGAATTTCAGCAGGAGGCGTTGGAAGAAAAGATTGCAAAGCAGGAATTGGAGAGGAGCAGGCTGACAAAGGCATGGAGCAGTAAGAGGCAGATGGCGATGGCTTCCAATGCTTATGACGCAAATGTTATGACGGAAACCGCGACAGGCAGTGAGGTATAGTGTAATGAATGGTGTATCATTATCAAACCAAGTAATCCATTGGAATCCGAAGAAATTTGCCGTGAAGCAGAATTTCAATAAAGTTATCAAGGAAAATGAAAAAGTTTTCAATGATTATTACTGAAAGAGTAATAAAGCTGAAGGCGTGGACTGCTTTGGGAGGACGATTGACCTGACTTCGCTTATCAACAAGCCGGACGGATATCTGCAGGGGAGCAACGGAGGGGAGAAACAGCAATCTTGCTGAAAAGAAGTTTACACTGGCAAGGGGCGGTACGCTTACCTGCTCGAGCAGGCAGTTACATAAAAACAACTTTGCAGTGGACTGTCTAAAATGGCAGGATTAGTAAATGGTCAATCATACGAGGAGAAGTTTGAAAGAAAAACTTTCAAACTACTTATTGGTGGCATACTGCAAGCAATGCTTGCAGTATGCAGGGGTATAAAAATGTATGTCAATTAGTATTTCCAATTATCCTGTACATTTGCAGGATGGCTTTAAACCTAATAGAGAATGTTTGAAATCTCAGGGAAGTCAAAGTGAATACCAGAAAGTATTTCATAGGGATTCCTTAGAAGTTTCCCAATTATCGAAAAACAGGGAAATCTTAATGGATAAAATTAAGCATACAGTGGTGCAGTCGGCGGCATCACTCAGCGATATGAGAGCTGGAATATTAAAGGAAATCAGGGAAGAAAAATGGCAGTATGGCTATTCGGATGTTGTGAATGCTTGTGGGCTGAGTTATGCAAGGCTGTATTCTGAAATTGAACAGCGCTATGAAAATGAACAGTA
>OBVX01000789.1_pt1 | contig 14109 bp, 10 predicted proteins | sample 1495161 | NCBI WGS metagenome assembly OBVX01 (sample SAMEA2580023, study PRJEB22360) | human gut metagenome | reverse complement strand
ATCACAGAGGGGCTTTCCCAGTGCGGCGGGCTGCCCCTGCCGCGGAAAGGTCATTGGAGCCTGTGTCCTTGCTCTCCGAACAGAACACACCGTAGATATATCCGTCCTCATGCTGTGTAAGTCTCATGTCATACACATTAGTCTCCTCCGCGCATGTATCAGGAAGCACTACCGGGTAATCCCAGAATCGGAAGCCATCCACACCATTGTCGCTCTGTGCCACACCGAAGAAGGACTTTCTGTCATTTCCCTCTATGCGCGCAATGAGATAGTACTTGCCGTTTAACATGATTGCTCCGGAATTCATAACCGCATTTATGCCAAGGCGCTCCATAAAGTAAGGATTGGTCTCCTTGTTCAAATCATATCTCCACTCAATCGGTGTATGCTCTCTTGTGAGCACAGGATACTCATATCTGTCATATATTCCATTGTAAAAATCGCTCTTATTATTCTTCCTCGCAAGCAAAGCCTCCTGCTTCGCCTTCTCAACATAATATCTCTCATGTATCATATCGGTTACGCTCCTTTTTAACCTATTCTCTTCATAACTTCCATACACATTCTTCCATTGTGATATGGACATTTCCATGGCTCCACAATCGGTCTGCCCTCCTGCGGCGTGCCATCCTCGTTGGTTGCCCAGAACCACTCTGAGCCTGGTCTTCTGTCTATCTGGCATGACTGGATGAACTCCCACTCCGAAAGTGCAGCATCCCTGTATTCATCTGCAGCCGGATTTTTTTCATAGGCATTCAGGAAACCTATGACTGTCTCAGCCTGAACCCACCATACCCTTGTGGTATTCACCACACCGCGCTCGCACTCATTCGCAAGCGAATTGCCGTTAAATGCCTCCTCGTAGACATGTCCGGCAAGTGCCTTGGTGATTGGTGTGAGCTTGTCATACAGCTTCTTATATACGCCGTCTGTTATGCCCTGACGCTTCTCCTGCATTCCGATTATCTCAATGCCTCTGTCAATCAGCCATGAAGTCTCAATATCATGTCCGTATGAATGAAGGTCAATGAGTGTATTGTAGTCCATGTCGAAAAATACTTCCTGACGCTTCTTCTTTGGATTATACATTTTGTCCGCAAAGAGATTTAATATATCGTAGAGCCTGCCCTTGACCTCCTCATCCGCGGTCACGCGGTACAGCTCTGTGTATGCCTCAAACACATGAAGCAGTGTATTCATCGTTCTGCCCGCCATAACTCCGTTCTCAGACAGCTTCTCATTGCTCGCCGGCTTGAAATCGCGTGTGAACGCCTCAAGATAGCCTTCCTTGTCGCGACATTTTGTCTCAATCACATGGTATAAATCATAGGCAAGCTTAAGCGCCTCCTCATCCCCCGCTGCCTCATAGTAGGATGAGAGCGCATAGATTGCAAATGCCTGATTGTATGTATGCTTCGTTGTGTCAAGCGGCTTGCCGTCATAGGTAACCGACCAGAATATTCCGCCATGCTCCCTGTCCATACATTTATCCCTCATAAATGTATACGCATGCTCTGCCTCTTTAAGAAGGCTCTTGTCCTTTAAAAGTGTGTATGCATTTGCAAAAAACCATGTGATTCTGCTATTTAAAATGCAGCCCTTCCCGGCATTTCTGTCAAGCTTCAAATCATACGAAAGCCAGCCATAGTATCCGCCGTTCTCATCATCAAGAAGGCTCTTCCAGAATGGAATAATTCTCATTGTGAGCTCCCTTGTAATCTCTTCCTTCATAACATTAAGCTCAGCATCCGGCTTGATAGTACCGACACCGGGTGTGACAATTGTATTGTTCATTTTTTGTATCCCCTTTCCATTTAATAAGCTGTTGTTATAAGTATTTTTGCCACAACACTTTTTATAATATTTTATATTGCACTATGCCTCAGCAAAATGCTCAACCTGTCTGATAATTATTCAACTCTTTTTGAGCGCAGCCACACTATCTTTAATCACAAGCTGCCCTTCCACGATATACACTCTGTGCCGGTACTCCTCACCTGCAATCTTTTTTATAAGAGTATGTACAGCCCTTCGCGCCATCTCCTTTATATCCACCTCGTAGGTTGTTATCTCGACGTCGCATATTCCGGGATAGATAAAATTATCATAGCCGACCACCGATACATCCTGCGGCACCCTGAGTCCGCGCACTTCAAGAGCCTTGATAAGAAAGCTCGCCGCAATATCGCAGTTGCACACAAATGCTGTCGGGAGCTGCCCCGGAAGGCGGATGTAATTTTCGGGGTCTATGCTTCCATGCTCTCTCTCCCTGTCCTCGATTATCCATTCCGGTCTCACCTCACTGCCATGCTCCATCATCGCCCTTAAGTATCCCATATATCTGTCGGTGATTGAGCCTGTCGCAAGCACCGTGCCCACATAGCCTATCCGGGTATGCCCCATCTCAAAAAGATAGTTGGTAAGCCTGTATGCACCATAGTAGCTGTCCGATATCACCGCATCAGCCTCTTTTTTGTTATCACAGAAATCAAGATATATCATGGGAAGACTGCAGTTTTCATTAAGAAAATCAAGATATTCCCAGCTAAGCCGTCCCATAACAATGATTCCGTCAGCTCTGTTATCCGCCACAAGCTTCGGCAGTATATTATTCTTCTCCGTCTCCATGCTGACAGGCTCCATGACAGCAAAGCACTCTCTTGCAATGGCCCGCCCGGTTATCTGCTTATACATCTGCAGATAAAAGGAATCGTATTTATCAATATATCTCTCTCCGACAAGCACTCCAAGTGTGTAGCTTCTGTTCTTCGCCTCCCGCGGCTCCTTAGACGGCGGCACATAGCCCATGCTGCCGGCAAGCTCCTCAATCTGTTTTCTGAGCGTATCACTGACTCCCTTCTGACCCGATAGAGCCTTTGAGACCGTCACAGTGCTCACTCCCAGCCTTGCTCCGATGTCCGCAAGACGCACTGATTTTTTCACGCGTGTACCTCCCTCCTAATTATCAGAATCAGATAGGCAATTGCGAAACCCAATGTGTAATTATCATACGTTGTGTAATTTTACTAGTACACAACTGTTTACTTGCAAATTTGGGTTCCGCAATTATCCAAATCAACAAAAATGCATATATAGCACAATTTTTATCCCATATTTCAGCTTATTCCGCCACAAGGTGTATAAGCGTGCTCTTGAAATCTCCCCACATACCGGGCATTCTCAGTCCGGCACTCATAAGAGTATCGCCATAAAGCATCTGAATCTGATTTTCTCCATCAGAGCCGGAATTATTATTTTCATCCGCTCCTTCGTAAAGCACCTTGTATTTTTTATCCGGTGCAAGTCCGGCAAGCTTAATCATCCTGCTCTTGAAATTTGGTCTGTTAAGAACCTGTACATAGGTCAAAAGTGCTTCCTTCTTGTCCTTGGAAACAACCATATAGCAGTCATAAATATTGTTTTCCTGATAAGACGCAAGTCTGTAGTAGTCACCGTTTCTCACAAGGTCATTGTACCTGTGGTAGGCCGCAATCTGACCCGGAATAGCGTCCCTGTCCTCCTGCGGTATTCTGGTAATGTCAAGCTCGTAGCCGAAGGTTCCACACAGAGCCACATCGCCCCTTGTCTTAAACGGTGTAACCCTTCCGACAGTATGGTTCGGACAGTCGGACACATGTGCACCCATAGCCGAAAGAGGATATATAAGTGCCGTTCCCTCCTGTATCGCAAGTCTCTCTATGGCATCCGTGTCATCGGAGCACCATATCTGCGGGCTGTAGTAGAGCATTCCAGCATCGAACCTTGCCCCGCCGCCCGAGCAGTTCTCAAGCAGAAGATTAGGAAATTCCTTGGTAAGCCTCTCCTGAAGCTCATACACGGCAAGCATGTATCTGTGCTCCAGCTCACCCTGTCTGTCCTCAGGAAGATAATTGCTGTGAAGGTCGGTGTGCTCGCGGTTCATATCCCACTTCACATACTCAATGTTGGCACTGCGCAGTATTCCCGCAACTGCCTCATAGCAGTAATCGACAACCTCCGGTCTTGACAAATCAAGCACATACTGGTTTCTTGAACGGCATGCCTCACGTCCCGGAATGGCGATAGCCCAGTCCGGGTGCTCCCGATAGAGCTTCGACTCCGGGGAAATCATCTCCGGCTCAAACCATATTCCGAACTTCAGACCGATTTTATTCACCTCATCCACAAGATGCTTAAGACCACCCTGAAGCTTCTCCTCATTCACATACCAGTCACCAAGGCTTGTGTTGTCATCATTTCTGTGACCGAACCAGCCGTCATCCATGACAAGCATCTCTATGCCGCTCTTTTTTGCCTCGCGCGCGATAGCCAGAAGCTTTTCCGTATCAAAATTAAAATATGTAGCCTCCCAGTTATTTATAAGGATAGGACGCTTCTTATCCTTGTACGGGCTTCTTATGAGGTGCTCCCTGTAAAGGTCATGAAGATTACGCGTCATGGTGCCAAGTCCTGATGCCGAATACGTCATCACAACCTCCGGTGCTTGGAACTCCTCACCCGGCTCAAGCTTCCACTCAAAGTTCTCAGGATGAATACCCATAAGGATTCTCAGACTGTCGAACTGATTCTTCTCAACCTGTGCAAGGAAGTTTCCCGAATACACGAAGCTGAAGCCATACACATGTCCTGTATCCTGCGATGAGCCATTGTCGACAAGCGCAATAAAAGGGTGCTCCTGATGTGATGATTTGCCCTTAATTGAACCGACGCTCTGCTTGCCGTAGCCTATTTTCCGAAACTCCATCCGGCGCTCTCTCGCCCATGAGCCATGAAGCGAAAGCATCTCGTAGCCCTCATCCGGCAGGTCAAGCGCCGCCGACATAACCTTGGTTATGAAAATATTCTTATCCGAATTATTTTTTAACCTAACACTTCTTGTTATTACATCCTGTTCAGGGAAAATGCTGTAGCTCAGTGTAGCCGCAAGTCCGATACATGGGTCGACCGCTTTAATCTCGAGTGTGTATACCTTGCTGTCATCGTTGCCACAGGCACTTTCATCCAGTGCCTTCACTTCACCCGATGTGAACGTAGCCGGAAGTCCCTTAAGCCCCGGCTTGCCCTCATATATTCTGTGTCCCTCATACACAAGGCTCACCGCACGGCTGTTGTCCTCACAGCGCACCGATATGGCACCCTCCCTGTAATCTCCCACATTATTTCCCGGATACTCCGTCGGAAAAGCATCAAAAAACGAACCCCTGTCCCTGTTGTTCTTAGACGGTACGAATGGATTCTCGTCCGTCCTCAACAGATATCTGACATCCGTATCGCTTATCCTGTCACCATAGTATGCGTGACCGATGAAGCCCTCATCATCCACCACCGAAATCACATAGCTGCTCTTCTTCGTGTCCAACTTAAAAGAACGCGATTTCCCATCAAAAAAAATACCCATAACAACCTCCTCCAAAATAACTGTTGTTATGGGTATTATATTATATTTAAGTTAATCGGTAAATTAAATTTAGCTAATTTAGCTTAATTATTTAACATAAATAAACTGTAAAACTTGGCTTTCCTTCTCCCGGATGACGGCATATCTCACCGTTCATCCATAGTCGAATGTTGATGTTTTTTGACCATATTTTACTTTTATCTTTTAATTTTAATAAGTGCAGTTGGCGATTTAGGTTTGCCATCCCTATATATATCCCCTGATTCCATGAGCGGATTTATAACCTCATTCAAGAATTGACTTCTGCTTCGGTAGTTAAGAGACGTTTGCAGCTCCTTTATAGGCTTTGGACCTTCCATCTTAAGAATAGCCATAACTTTTTCTCCAGCAGTAAGTCCTTCCAAATCCAGTTCTATAGCTTCATCCCTATATAACCTGTCATATAATCTCAAATTCAAAAATCCAGGATATATAGATACTACCGGTTGAATTTCATCAGGACTGAATTTATAAGATTCAATCATGGTTTGAAAACCAGTTCCACCTCTCTCCATCAGATTTGCCACATCCAGACAAGCTGCTATGATGGCATTTCGTCTGATAGACGGTATTGAACCTGCTGGATATGCATTGTAATCTTTAGGCAGCAGCCATGAACCAGGCGAAACTATTTCAATTCTGTCTGAGTATATGTCAACATCAATCTGCGTTCCCGAAATAGAATAATCCCTATGTGCAATGGCATTTACCAATGCTTCTCTTACAGCTTCCTTAGGATAAGACCTGATTTCGTCCCGTCCTCCATTTTCTGTTTTTACCTTTCCACAAACGGCAGCATATCATTGTATCTTCTTCATTATAGTTGTCTGAAAACATTATAAATCCCGATTTCGCATACCCATCTTTAGAAACAATTTCCTCGTTCTGCAATTCCTTCATTGTTGGAGCGGATTTATCCTGTCTGTATTCCTTGCAAAGATTAAGGTATTCTGACCATAGATTATCAGTATATGCCACTTCGCTTGTCTCATTATCTATACCATATTTTCTCTTTGAAAGTGAGATAATTTCTTCCGGTGTTGCTGGAGTTGCATTCCCATCACCCTTTATAAAAACTGTTTCATTGTAATCTCCCTCTCTATATCTTATTACAGAGTCTGCAGGAGCAACTTTAACAGCTAATACAAAATGTTCTGCATTATAATCCACACTTCTCATCATATATGAAATCTTAATGTGTGGGAATATATGTCTATCATTGATCCTTGAAATTAATAGTTTTGTTTTATCGACTTCTTCAAGATCAATTCCAAAAGCTTCTCCATCGTTTGATACACCTACAAACAAGGTTCCTCCCTTATCATTTGCATATCCAATAAGAGTTTTTGCCCATTTAATAGGATTATCCTGATTTAATACTGCCTTATATTCACAACTTGTATCTTCTGTAATAACATCTGGATATAATTCTCTGATTTTCATGAATCTCCTCCATTAATAATGTTCTTGACATAACTATATCAAACATTACTAAACATTACAACAACATTACTAATACATTATAAGCCAAAAATCACCCACATTTCCGCCTATAATAAAGTAAGATGAGGCTCTGAAATAATATATGACATTATACAAACATTATTACAACATTACTTAAACATTATTCACTTAATTTTTTTGAGCTTAAGTTACCATACTTCATTTTTATTACAATAGCTGCATTGCTCCCGATTTCTTCTCCGTGCAGCTTTCTTAGCTTAATTATTTAACATAAATAAACTGTAAAACTTGGCTTTCATTTCCATAAGTTCATCGAACGTGCCGTATTCCGCAATCTGCCCCTTATGCATAACTATTATTCCGTCATACTGCCTCAAAATATTCTCCACAAGCTTATGTGTAATCACTATTGCCATCATATTATTCTGAGCAAGCACAGTATTTTCAATCCTGGCGGCAACCGCATTGTCGAGGCTTGATGTCGCTTCATCAAGTATAAGTACCTCAGACTTTTTGAGCAGTGCTCTGGCAATCGCTATTCTCTGCTGCTCGCCTCCCGACAGATTTTTTCCATTCTCGCCAACCCTCTGTTCAAGACCGAGCGGGTTATTTTTTACAACCTCCTCCAGACCTGCCTTTTTTATAACCTCTGAGAGCTCATCGTCACCGTAGTCCTGATACATCGTGATATTGTTTTTCAGACTGTCATCGAACATAAAAACTTTCTGGTGTATCATTGCAAGCCTGCCATACAGAGCTTTCTTTGGAATCGCCCTGATATCCACAGCATCACAATATATGCTTCCGGTGTAGTCATTATAATACTGCATTATAAGTTTTATAAGCGTTGACTTGCCGGAACCGCTCCCACCGACAATGGCATATTTTCTGCCCTTCTCAAATATAAAATTGATATTATTCAGGACATTATGCCCTTCATTATATGCGAATGAGACATTTCTTACACTTATGGCGTCAAATGTCCCCATATCGTAATCCAAACTTTCCTGCTCATCTGTATTTTTCAGTAGTGTTTCTATTCTCCCACGTATTTTTCTTGTTCCCCTCAGAGATAGCAATGCACTCGTTGCCTCCCTCGCCTGATTATTTACCGTATGCCCAAGGTCAAGCGCACCCATCGCAAGTGCGAGAGTTATGCTGCCCTTAGTTATAAGATATGCTGCAATGATATACTGGATTATAATAATCAAATATGTAATAAGTATCACAAAACAGGAAAACATATCATTTACCGAACGATATTTATACTTCTTCTGTTCCATGGATGCAAGTGTTCTGTCATGTACACTTTTGATTATTTTTTCTGCACTGAAGCTTTTTATCACCTCGTATCCGGCAAAAATATCCTTAATTTTTACATTGTATGCTGACATTGCCTGCATATAAGAATCCGTTGCATCGGAGGTGTATTTCCCAAACAGTGCCGGAACCGCAATAGTGGCAGCCGCTGTGACAATAATTACTATCGCCATCTGTGCCGAATAGAAAAACAGACCTGCTGCCGATATTACCGTCAGAATGATTGTCTCAAGCATATACGGCATCATTGACAAATAATTTCTCTCTGCCTTTTCAAGCTCGTTATTCATGACCGAGATATATTCTGCTGTATTTTTCTCGCCAAAATCTTTAAAATCCTTTGACATAATTCCTGAAAAGACATCAGTTCTTATCTGCGAATCAGTCTTTTTCAGAAAAAGACGCAGTACATACTTCTGAAAGCCCTGTGTTAAAAAGAAAAATGCCAGCGTAACTGCTCCTAATGGAATCAGCCTTATAATGCTGTCCATACTGCTCCCTCCGACTGCCGCAAAGACGCAGGATATAAAATACGATATTGCGACTACCGCAAGTGCCTGAATGATATCCGCCAGAATAAGCATTGAAAACCACAGCTTATTTCTGTGAAAATAAGAGTTTATTGATATATTTTTCGATTTGCTCATGATAAATTCCCTTCAATTTTGTTCAAGCGCTTTGACAAGCATTACCTTATCACGCTTCGCTAAAATCTACCATGGCAAATATGGAAACTTCAACTAATAATCAAGACTCACATCTCTCAGATTATATTTATTGCATAAGTCTCTGATTGCTTTAATTCTCTTTCTATCATCATATGTGCATGCGAGTGCATAGGAATATTCCAGTAGTTCGACACATTCTGTTTCCTTAAATATAATATTTTTATCACCTCTCTCAAGAACATTCTGCACGTATAAATACAGCAGACGCGAAAGCCACTCAGCCTCATAAAGCTTTACTGACAGCTTAATCGCTTCCATAAACTTCTCGCCTGCTAACTTAAACCTGCCAATCTCCCTGAGCAGCTCTCCTTCCTGCATAGCTCTTATAATGCTTGCTATCTCACAATCATAAGGCATCGGATTGATATATGAAGTTTTGACCACTGAGCCATATATTACAGACCTGTCGCAATCCCCTCTGCTCTCACGATAAAATACCAAATTGTCAATAATTCCCCACTCATTTTCAAACACCAACACTCCATCCCTGTTTTTTCTCAGAACTTCTGCCTGCCTTAGTGCCTCGTCAAGTGCTTCTGTTTCCGGTATATCCGGCATTGGGGTAAGTCTGGCAAGCTCACTTCGTTTTAAAGCGTAGGATATCTTTTTTAACTTTTGTGACAGCCCATCATCAAAGGTATCTTTAGTGCACAGCGAATATTTATCACAAGGAAGCTGCAGCCTTTCAAGCAGTTTTATCCTCAGCTCATCGCTCAGAGCATGCCTGTTATTTTCGAGCCTTGATATCGTGGTGACATCGCATATTCCATCCGCAAGCTCCTCCTGCGTCATATTGTTCATTATTCGCCTTTTGCGGATAACAGCATTTACATTGACGGCATACTCCTCCGAATATCGCGGAAAATAATTCTCCGCTGCCCCTACGTCGAACCTTTTATTCATTCTGTGTAACACTGACAACCTTTTTCTTGTATCAGACACGTCCTCGCCGAGGGCTTCCCTGCACATCGCAATTCCTTCTATAAGTTCTGTCATAAAAGTCCACTTTTCCCTGCCTGCAATACATATATATGTCTTTTCGCCCACTTCAAGTGCCCTATTATATTGTCCATAATCAATGTAGTATTTCATCAGCCGGTATCCGACATATCCGTACAGCCTCTCACGCTCACTCTGCTCATATCTGTCGCTGTCAAGGCAATCCAGTATATCACCATACAATTTGGCAGCCCTGTCCTTCTGCCCTGACTGCTCAATGCAGTTTACATACTGCTGTACAAGCAGCATTTCCAATCTGCTCAGATAATACCCGGCAATATTGTCTATATCAAACTCAGGATATGTACACCTTATCCCCTCCATCAGCTTATCCTTGCACGCCGACACAGAGCTTCCTGTTTTCTGCATCAGCTCACACTCTGCAAGGCAAAGATACTGCATATGTATGTTATTTTTTGTTGCCTTTCTATACGCCGCTATCTGTTCCCTTGCATCACTGTACCTGCCCTCATCAATACAGCAGCATATTCTTATTCTTGCAAGCAGCCGTTCATACTCATCGCAATCTAAATACGCGGTAAACCTTTCCGTATTTTTTCCAAGTCTTTCATACAGACTGTCAAAAAGAAGTTTTTCCGCACTTCTTACCCCACTCTCAATTCTTGCAAGCTGTGCGGTAGAACACAAGCCCTGTGCAAGCTCGGCAAGCTTGATATTCTGAGTATTTCTCACATCTCCTATAAATTTTCCTGAATAAAACATTTTCATTATCCCCTGTAAAGCAAATTTGGTACTGCATAAGGCAGTACCAAATTCAAATTCTCCTATGGCTATGTCAAGCGGATATTCACAATCCGCTTTGCTGCTTGCTCATAACACTATTAGCAGCTATTCGCATCACAAGTAAGTCTCCCCCACTTACTGCTCTACGCAATAGAAGTGGGGACTTACTTGATAGTGTTAAATAGCTTTTCGATAATATTCTCCCTCTCACTGTCAAGATACTCCTGCGTGAAATGTGCTTCATCCCCAAATGCGCTCTCCGGGTAATAGTCTATGCCATCAATATAATCTCCGAGCAGTCCGGTCAGCCCATTATCCTCAATCTGCTTTTCAAAATCAGCCCATTCATGGTTATCCTGCGTGTCAGGAAGCGGAGCCGCAAGCACCTTAAGCTTCACGCCATGACTGTCACACAGCTCCTTAATCTTTGGAAGATACTTTATGGTGAGGTCGCTCAGGTGCTTCTCATCGCGCACCTCAAGCTGCTGCTCAAGCACATTGTTGAGGTACACATCCATATAGTAGGCATTATTCTCGATAAAGCTCTTCACAATATCATTTGTCGCATACAGCTTCCCGAATCTGTCCTCGATGTACTGCCTCATATCCTCATCTATATACTGCTTATAGGTATCATTGTAAAACGGAACAATAAAATACTGGAATGAAAAGTTGAACCACAGCGGATTGGCAAGGCTCTGCGGTCTGACAATATAGTAGACCTCCTCAGTCTGCGGGTTGTTCTCCAGATAACGGTTAAGCAGAATATAATTTCCGAGCACCGTTATCGCCTGATTGGTCGCAAGGTAGCAGACCTCATCCGTCTCATCCTGATAATCCGGTGAAAAAATAAGTCTCGCCACGCTGTCACCGATAATGACCTTCGTGTACTCCGTATTCTCCTCCGCCAAATCAAGTGCATAATAAAGCTCCGGGCCGAAGCTCGACGGACTGTTCTTCCCCCTCACATACTGCACCGCAAAATATCCCCCCAGGGACACCACGACAAGCAGCACAAACACCACGACACTCACTATGAATTTAACAAAACCCGATCTATTCTCTCTCATACCATTCCCTTACCAAATCTTAATCTACTATACAAACACCGAATATCTCACATAACTTACCATGACGCCAAAAAAACAACCTCACCGTCAAAACAGGCTCAACAACTTCGCCGTGTATAATGAGTTATATTTATATATATCGCGACTTTGGGAGAAGCATAGTTGTTCTTAGGACTCTGTTCAAAACCTAGCCAGAACCGGCACGGAGGCCGGTTCAGAAGCAATGCATACACGGATGTATGCCGGCTTCGGTGGCGGATGTTGCAGCAAAACTTATCAGAGTCCTTAGAACACCTTGCTTCGTACAATGGAGCCGATATATATAAATATAACTCATTATACAACCGCAACACCTCAACGCCTGTTTTGCCCTTGAAGCACAGTATTAAAATTCAAAGTACACGAACGAACTGCTGTCCGCCCCATACTGCATAAACCATATCACCATCAGGTCGACAACCACGATACACACAAGCCACCTTACCACCTTCGGCAGTCTGTTAAAGTGCTCAAAAATCGTGCTTCCGTGCTCTGTCGCAATGTACGCTGCCAAATCGTAGGCAAACAGCATGCCGATTACAAGCACAAGATGTATCATCATGCCGCTGTTGATTCCGATTGACTGCAGGCCTCCCTTTATATATGCCACAGGCGATGTGATTCCATGCCACATATTAGTGAGCACATACAACGCGTCACTTACGCTGTCCGCCTCAAAGAATACCCACGCCACCGTCGCAAATATAAATACAAGCACGATACTTACAATACGCGCCGCTCCCTTCTTTCTGTAGGCTTTGTCCTTCGGGTCGCGCCCGCGAAGCCTTGCCCATGCATTGTGTGCGAAGGTTTCAAGCTCCTGGACTGCGCCATGCAGCGCACCCCACACGATAAAAGTGAGATTAGCGCCATGCCACAGACCGCTCACCATAAAGGTTATCATTATATTAAGTGCGTATCTTAAGCTTCCCACGCGGCTTCCGCCAAGTGGAATATAGATGTAATCGCGGAACCATGTCGACAGTGAAATATGCCATCTGCCCCAGAATTCCTTGACCGAAGACGAAAAATACGGATACTCGAAGTTTCTCGCGCCATTGAAGCCAAGGAGCTGTGCCGCGCCGTTTGCGATGTCCGAATACCCCGCGAAATCGCAGTATATCTGTATTGAAAAGAGAACTGCCGCCGTCATAAGGGCGAAACCATCGTATGCTGTGACATTTGAGAACACCTTGGTCACATAACCCGAAAGTAAATCAGCCACTATCATCTTCTTGAAAAATCCGACACCCATTAGCTTTAGCGCATTTGAAGCCTTCTCATACGAAAAACCATCAAACCTGAAGAAAACTCTTTTTGCTTCAGAAGCTTTCCCGCTCCTTTTGGAAATGTTTTTTTCAAACTTTTCACTGGCTTCACTCGACAATGTTCCAAAGCTTTCAAGCTTCTCGAAAAAAGGCGCCGGTCTCTCAATAGGTCCTGAGGCAATCTGTGGAAAGAAGCCGACATACACAGCATATTTTGCAAAATTGCGCTGTGCCGGAAGCTTTCCCCTGTACACCTCAATCATGTAGCTTATCACCTTGAAGGTATAGAAGGATATTCCGATTGGTGCGGCAAGCTTAAGCACGGCAGGAGTGAATCCAATGCCAAATATTCCAAGCGTATCCGACAATACCTGCCCTGCAAAATTAAAGTACTTGAACACCAGAAGAAGCCCCAGCGACACTGCAAAGGGCAGTCCGAAGCACAGCTTTTTCAGGTTTCCATGGCACTTCTCCATAAAAATTGCTCCCAGATACGTTGCCACGCACACAATACACAGGAGTATGAAATTCCTTACCCCGAACCCAAGATAGAAGTAACAATTGGCGGCAAGCACCACCAGATACCTGTATCCTGCCGGAATATTCCAGTATATTAAAAATACTGCCGTCATAAAGACGGCAAAGCTTAGCGAATTAAAAAGCATATATCATACTCCCTGTTTTATATTTATCAGCCATCGGCTCAATCACATGCCACCGGTTCCGGACCGTTCACCAATCCCTCACTTCTTTGCCTGAGAACAGCTTCGCCGCCGGCTTTTCAAAGAGCAGGTATACCACAGCCGTCATCACCACGAAAAGCCCAAGCTCTGCAAGCTTGTACACTGCCATAGGCATTGTGGTTGTTTCCGGGTTAAAAATACTCTTCATTATAAGTATTCCTATCGGATGTCCTAGATAGAGTGCATACGAATACTTAGAAATGAACCGCACAACCGACACACCGGCTCTGCTAAGCCTATTATCCGGAAGCCAGTCCTCAATATCCATCGTGACAAGCAGAAGTGTTGTGAACATTA
>OBVX01000783.1_pt1 | contig 14169 bp, 22 predicted proteins | sample 1495161 | NCBI WGS metagenome assembly OBVX01 (sample SAMEA2580023, study PRJEB22360) | human gut metagenome | reverse complement strand
TCATGAAACATAATTCTCGTGATTTTTCCCTTTCTCCCCCCTGCCATAATCAGTAACCACCTTCATTTCTTTCAAATATTTTTTTAATGACTCAGATATTACTTTTAATCTGACGATTGTTTCTTTGTCATTCATCTTGGTTTTTGAAATCTGTTGATTGATATATCTAAGCGTTGTCTTTACGTCTTGGAACGTAAACGTTACACTTTCCAGATCCTTTTCTGATATCTTTTTATTTTCTAACACGTTTTCGCAAACATACTCACATTCGAATGTATACCCACACAACTTACAGCATCCTGGACACTCTGCGATATTTCTGTCTGCTTTGTATTTCTCAATGATTTCATTGATATTACATTGATATTTCTCGTTATAAGCACACTTTGTAATTTCCTTATGCTGTTGTGTTGGCTTCCATCCTAATGGCGTATTTTCACACCTATAACGGCAGTTACTTGGATGATCACACAATCTGCAACAACCAGAACACGGTCCATTTGTATCTAAATGTTCCTGTTGTCTCTGGATCAGCTTCGTATGACAGTTCTTTGAATTATCATACTTACACATTATCTTTGCATTTTCTTTGGAATCTTCCTTAATCTCCTTTACCTGAGATAATTTGATATCTTCCTGACCTGAAAGATCTCTCTGTATCTCATCTGGTAGTCCTGCCATTTCATTTGCAATAGATACTGGCATACTTCCATCCTTAAACTGTTCTTTTGCTTCATCCACAAGATTCCTGTTAATACTCTCTAATTGTGCAACTTTCGTTCCTGAAACGCCTAAAATTGTTGATATCATCTTTCTCATATCCGTCGATGGTATCTTTGTCTCATTTTCTTTTGCATACTGCTCTAATAAGATTCTAAGCTTTGCTGTTTCCTGCATCTTCTCGTATTCGGTTCTTTCCCTCTGCGTGGAATTACTTAAGATCAGATTTAATTTACCAATCGTACTTGTCGTGTCTTCCACAACACACGGAACAAATTCAAATTCTTTTATTCCAAGCTGTTCAACATTATAAATCGTTGCCAATCTTCTGCGGTGCCCTTCATTCACCTCATACTCATCTATGTCCGTCTTTCGGACACGCAACGGATTCTTTATCTCTCCTGCAATTCTGATTGCAGCTGCAAGCTTCTCAATCCCTTCGGTGTCATAAAAGTTATCTGGACTAGGTTTTAGCTTGGTATAATGGATCATTTGTACTCTTGGAGCAGCTTTCTTTTTTTCCTGTGATTGTTTCTGCCCGATGCTTTTTAAAATGTCATTCATGTCCATACTGCACCTCCTGAATCAATTCATCCGTGAAATCGTTATAATCACGGCATGCATTCTTGGTACTTCTGCACTTTCGAAGCGGCATCCTTCTGTATGTAGAATAGTTTACGGATGCACAATCTCTGATCAAGCTCTTGAATATCGGATACTGGTGCCTGTTTACCAGATCAATCAGCCCGATCTTATTTGCTTTTGTCGGTTTCCAAAGTGTTATCAATACCTTATACTCACACTCTGGTGCAAGATCCAAGATGTCCTGAAAATGTTCATCAAAGAAAGCTAATCCATTAATGCTGTTCTGATCCAGTTTCACTGGAACCACACAAAGATCTGCAGCAACAAGTGCAATCTTCGTATACAGTTCAAACGTCGGATGACAGTCAAGGATCACATAATCATAACGATCTTCACCTAACTGATGGATCTGGTCCTTTAATTCAATTGGACTGTAAATCTTTACAAATTCTAATTTCCGGTCAGCCTGAACAATATCCAGATTCTTGAATTTTGTTCTTCTGATCGCAGTTTCCAAGGTATACATTCCCTGGAGGACTCCTGTTAAGCTTTTTTTCTTTTCATCATACTTTCCGTAGAAATATGATGCATTCCCCTGAGGATCGCAGTCGATCAGCAAGGTTTTATACCCTCTTTCACTAAGATTATAAGAAAGATTGACTGCTGTGGCGGTCTTTCCAACTCCGCCCTTATAATTCATAATCGTTATTACCTTCATATTCTTTATCCTCCATTATCTTTCTGTGGAATTTCTTAAGTTCTTCTGCATCATGCTTCAAGTGTTTTGATTCATTCAGCACATACAGATCATAATTCCCACACTTTGGACATGCACAATCCAAAGAAACCGACCAAAATCGTTTCTTGCATACCGGACAGAGGTTATCCCAAAATGGTTCTGTAAAATCTGTTGTGTTGTCTGTATACTTTCTTTTCATAAGCTGTTCCCTTGAAAAAATCCGCAAATAATGGTATAGTTAATTTGTTTGAAAAATATATTTTGCGGATTTTCGCAGGAAGGGTGCTCATCAGAGTACCCTTTTTTATTTGTGATAAGGTACTTTTTCCGATCTGGTAGATACTTTTAAAAGCATTTCAATACTTTTCACTGCTGATTTACCTTCGCTATCCAATTCTTTCATCACAATATCTCTCATAAATCTTAAGGCTGCAGCCGCAAGCGGTGCTGTAAATGGATTCATTGGTGTTATAACTTCATTGATCATATTTACATATTCCACTGCAACTTCACGATAACCATCCAGTGATTTCGCAGGCGCACCGTCAACCGTAGCTTCTAAAATCTTCTTAATCATTTCTTTCTGTTTTTCGTTTGTCATTTTTCATTTCTCCTTTACACTTTCTTTAGCAGATGACTCTTTGAAGTGACCAGCTGTATGTAATTGTTAAAATAAATACTTATGGAGTTTCGTTTTCTGGTTACTAATAATAAAAGTTCATATTGACAGTTGTATGGGGTATTTGCTGGTCCTATCATTGAGTGATAGTCAAAGTCTTTCTGCTTTCTCTGGTCACTTCAAAGAATCATCTGCCATTAACTTGGTTTACTAAAAATTTAAGATAAATACCTTTCTTTTCATTTATCTGATTGTGTTTTAATTAACCTTGGATTATTTCATCAACTCTCCAATATTAATCATTGATTTATTATCACCGCTGACCTTTGGAACTTCTCCGTTCCATTTTTTGATCCACTGCTGTGCCAAAATTTTATTTGTCAGCTGTTTTTCAAGAATCTTGTTCGCATCTGCTTCAGCTTTGGCATTAATTACTTTTGTTTGAGCATCCTTCTTTGCTTTCAGTCGGTTTTGTTCTGCTGTCTCAACTCTCTTTTTCGCCACTGCTTCATCTGCGATCGCTTTCTCAATCTCATCACCTGCGTTCATATCTTTTATGGTCAATTGGATTAATTCCACACCTTCTGATTTCAACATTTCCTGAAGATCTTTGCTTGCCATCTTATAAACTTCATTTTTCTTGGCTCCCAAAACATCTATGACGTTGTACTGAGTAACTACAGTCTCAATTGATTTCTGAGCATAATTGCTGATGATATTTTGTTTCAGGTTGTCCAGTGTCGTGTATCTTTTGTACACCTTAAATGCATCTTTCTGGTTCACTCTGAATTTGACATTCACCTCGGATGTTACAAACTGAGCATCCTTGGTCTGGACATTTACCTTCTTGATCGTTCTTTCTTCTACTGTTGTAGGAATCAGAAAGACCTTATCAATCGGGCTTTTAATCGCAATTCCTTCATTCAATGTTTTGTCACTGGTTCCACCAACTGCAGACCATCTGATACCAACATTGTTGCTTGGTACATATACGATGCACATACTCAATAAAAATACAGCTAACGGAATAATACCTAATAATGCTGCTTTCTTTGATTTTCTTGATTCTCCATACTGATCAACGCATCCGGCTACGATCAATATAGCTGCAATTACAATCATTGCTGCTCTAAACAAAAATATAAACATGTTGTTTTTCTACCTTCCTATGTATCTAAATTTATCTCAGATTCGAAAGATAGGTATTTATCTGGTTTTATAACAACACTTTCGTGTTATAAGCTACTTCATAATTTTTGTTCTAATAGTTACTGCTTGTTCATTCAGCATTCCTTCCACTGTATCAGCTATATGTTTATCTTCTTCGTCCATCTCTTTTGTAATTGTACGATTTAAATATCTCAATACTGCAACAGCAATAGCTTCTGACAACGTATTTACCGTTCCTGTTGCCTCTGTAATCTCATCTAAGTAAATGGCAGCAACTTCTAAAAATGCCCTTGCCGTCGTTCCATCTCCAGCTTTTGATCTTCCTGTCTTTGCCTTTACCACTGCCGTTGCTAATTTATCATTTATCAATTCATGCTTTGCCTGGTTCATCTTATACCTCCTATTGTCTATTACCTTATGCTCCTTTGAACACAACATCCTTCCAGGATGCTTTTTTACTTTCTTCTTTTTCTTCAAACTGGCTCATCGGGATTCTGATCAGCTTTCCTAATCGGAGTGCTTCGATCTCTCCATTTTGTACCAGTTTTGTTACCATTGATCTTGAACAGCTCATCTTTTCGGCAAATTGTGCCGGGGATAAATACAACTCATTTTTCTTCTGCTCTTTGAGTTCTTCGATTTGTTTTTCCAGATGCTCAACTCTTTCTTCTAGGTACATTGCTCTCCCTCCTTCTAAATCAAATGGTTAAATTCCAATATGAATTAATAAGTTTGGTAAACACAAGTAATTTATAATTCCATACATCAATATTTCTATAGTCAGAAGCTCTCTTTTTATTTCTCTTAAGGGATCTTCTTCTTTTATGTTTACCAATGATTTAATGAATACTCCTATTTCTAAAATTGTAATTCCTGCTATTATTAGTCCTGCCATTCTTATTTTCCTGGCCTCCAACTTACTTCAATACTGCTTTATCTTTTGCATATAAATAAGCTTTATCTAATACCGTTTTTACATCTGTAATCGTTAATTCCTTTGTCGCCAGAAAGTCAACTACTTCCATTGCAATCCCTCTGTTTCTTTGATAATCTTCTTTTGCTTTTCTCATTGTTTTTATTCTTTTTTCATGTACACTATCCATCTTTCTTACCTCCCTGTCATTTTGTTGACTTGTCAATTTTTAACTCTTTTCGTATAATTTACTTACAGGGCACTGCCATGCCCAAGTCTTACGAAAGGAGGACATCATTTTGGCAACACATAAAGATTTATCTAATTTTTCAAATGCGGATTTGGCTAAATATCAGCATCTTCAATTAAAAATCGCCGAACTCAAAGCCACTCTTACCACAGAACAAGCTAACATGACGGTCCCGCAATCTGTAACTATAAACATTAATAATTTATCGGTTCAACTTCCTGAAATACCAAAACCTAAAAAACTTACTTTCGCTAATGTCTTAGACTTTTTAACCGCTGTTATGAAATCCGCTCCCGTTTTTCTTCCAAAAATTATCGAAATTGTTGAATCTATATCACATCATATTCACTAATTTTTAGCTCTCCGTCATCATTTCGGAGAGTTTTCTTTTTAGTTCCATATATTCCATCGATAAAATCATCGTTGCTCCAACTCCGGCTGCATTTACAACAGTATTTTTTCCAAAAACTTCGTTAATACCATCCTCAACAGACTGTTCCAAAAAACGTTCAATATTTCTTTTTTCAATTTCTCTTGAAGTAGGATTCTTGTATGCTTTTTTCTCTCTTCTAAAAGTCATATAAGCTATGATTGACACCATTTTCTGAATAATCTTTTCTTGTACACTTAGCTTTCTTATTTGCATTATTGCTTTTTGTCCATTAGATTGTTTTCGTATATCAACCGTCCACTTCTTTCTAAATCGTGGATCAAATCGAATTTGATTTATCTCTTGCATGCTTCTTCACCTCTCTGTTAGATAGCTCTATTTTTAGTCCATAAGAATTAATAGATAAAAAATCCCAAAAAATACTCCTGCTTTCCAACCATATATTGCTCCAAGAAAAATACATGTTGCTAATATTTCAATGTATATCTTCATAAGAACTCCTACTTAGTAAAATCACGTTGAAATTTCTCCTTCAGGCTTTGTTAATTGAGTTAAAAGCTTATATCCAGGACAACTCTTCTCTCCACATGAATAGTTGTCCTTTTTTGTTACCCAGCATTTACAACTCTCTCTTAATTTCTGACCACAATTTACACAGAAATTTGCTTCTTTCTTATTTTCATGATTGCAATTTGGGCAAATGGTTTTCTTGTATTCGGTGCTTTTGAATTTGTTTTCTTCAAATCTTGATTCCTTGCTTACCATTTCAATACTTTCCAACCAATTACCTTTACAATCTGGCATTTCTTCACAATAGCTACATGCTTCTGCAAAATTTGCAGTTCTTTCATCTAATGCTTGCACTCTTAATGAATGCATATGTCTCAACGCGCATCGGATACCTCGATTTCTTATTTCTTCTTCCGTCATCTTCCTCACCTCCCTGTCATTTTGTTGGCTTGTCAATTTTTGACTCTTTTCGTATAATTAATTTACAGGGCACTGCCATGCCCAAGTCTTACGAAAGGAGAGTGTTATGAAAAAATCAGAACTAAATTCTATTTGTGAAGAGATCTATAGTCGTCAAATGACTGATTTAAAATCCAAAATTAAAGAAATTCTACTCGAATCTCGTGATGAATCATCTAATTTTGAAGAATTTTTCGCTACATTTACCGCGAATACTATTCCAATTCTTTGTAAATCATCCATTGACTCTACGATTGATGTTTTACAAAGTGCAGATCTTCTTAAGATTGAAGATGATTAATCTGATCTGCTAATTCTTCACAAATTGTATCGATATCAATTTTTTTAGTTTGTTTTTTATCTACCCAATGACTTAAACAAACTAATACTGAAATAACTGTGCTTATTAAAATGAGTACAGTTATTTTAGTATCTTTTGATTTCATTTCTTCCTCACCTCCCTGTCATTCTATTTTGTTGACTTATAATCATCTTTTAGATTAAAAAAAATTTTTTCTTTTTGTTCTAAAGACTTAATCTCAAGTAACTCACATAATGCTGATACTTCACTTGTCTTAAATTCCTGTTTATTATCAATTTTTAATGATAATCCATAACTTGAAAGACCCAAACGTTCTGCAACGTATTTTAATTTAAAGCCTTTTTCTTCAATTAATCTACGAAGTTCTTTTGAATCTGTCATTATTACACCTTCTTTCTTGTTTTGTGATGATTTTAAATCATCTGCCATTATAATAACACTGGGTAGATTCAAAGTCAACTATCTTTTGTTATTTCATCAAAAAATATTGATTTAAAATCTTTTTAGTGGTATATTTAACTCATCAATTATAAAAAGAAGGTGATATTTGTGCCTGATATAGGGAAAAGAATAAAAGAAAAACGTATAGAACTTGGAATAACTCAAGAAGATCTTGCTTCCAAGCTTGGATATAAAAGTAAAACTACTATTGCAAAAATAGAAAATGGAACTAATGATATAACTCAAAGTCGTGTTGTAGATTTTGCAAATGCATTGAATACAACTCCTGCTTATTTAATGGGATGGGAAGATTCTGAATCACAATCAATTCCTACATTAAATAAAAAAGATGAAAGAGATATTGCCAAACGCCTGGAGCAGACTCTCGATCAGTTAGAATCCGATCAGGATGGATTGATGTTTTCCGGAGAGCCGCTTGATGACCAGACAAGAGAATTATTAAAAGCAAGTCTCCAGAACAGTATCACAATCGCAAAAATCAATGCTAAGCAAAAGTTCACACCAAAGAAATACAGAGATAAAAAATAAAAGGAAGTGATTCATTGGATATTCGTAAAAAAACACGATCATTAAAGAAAAAATATGGCACGAATAATCCTTTTGACATTGCTCAGCATTTAGGAATAAAGGTTATATTTGAACCATTGGGAAGTATAAGCGGATACTATAATAAGCAGCTGCGCATGAAGCAGATCCACATCAATCACGATCTTTCCGAACATGACCAGCTATTTACATGCGCCCATGAATTAGGTCATGCGATCATGCATCCTGATGCTAATACGCCATTTTTAAGGAAATGTACTGGTCTCTTGATTAGTAAGATGGAGATTGAAGCAAACAAATTTGCGGCGGAGCTTCTGATCGATGATGAAGTTTTCCTTGAATTTCAGGAATTTACGACGAATCAGATCGCACTGGCACTTGGGTATAGTGAGGAATTGATTCGATTGAGATTGAAATAGATTTATTTTGTCAGAGTCTGACAAAGTTACTTTATAACACTTTTCACATAGGAGAATAATGCATGGATACAATTTTACATAAAATTTCTCATAGTAATAAAATGCCAGTATTATTTATTGGCTCTGGTATTTCCAAAAGATATCTTTGGAAATATCCTAACTGGAATGAATTGCTTAAATTATCCTTTTCACAGTTCTGTAAAGATGACTTTCAATTTCAAAAATATGTTGATACCTTTAAACGTCAAGGTCTCTCCGACTTTGAAATAAATACAGCTCTTGGAACCGTAATTGAAAGAGAATATAATAACGCATTTTACGACCGCAAAATAAAATTGAAAGTTGGAAATAGTCGAAACCCTAGCTGGGTAAAACGTGGAATATCTCCATATAAAATGTTTCTTGCTAACTATTTTAAGAAAATGAAACTTAATCGTAATCCAAAATTATTAAAAGAATTGGAAGAATTTAAAAAACTGAAAAACAAAATTTCTGCTGTTATTACAACAAACTATGATTTATTTTTAGAAAACTATATTTTCCCAGGTGATTACACTGTTTTTACAAGACAGCATGAATTATTTTCTAAGGATAGTTATAACATTGCAGAAATCTATAAAATTCACGGCTCTGCAAACGATGCTAATACTATTATGATCACAGAAAAAGATTATGCTGAATTTAATGAATCCAGAAAATTATTTATTGCAAAACTTTTAATTCTATTTTCTGAATCACCAATTATCTTCATGGGTTATTCTTTTAAAGATGAAGATATTCAGTCCATCATTACTGATTTTCTATCATGTTTAACATCTGATGAATTAGAAAATATTGAGGAACATTTTATTTTTATTAGCTATAGCGAAAACCAAGAAAAACTAAATGAAATTAATCGTGTTATCACCACGAAAAACAGAGATGATATTCCTATTACAGAAATAGCAACTGATAATTTCCTTGAAGTATTCAAAATTTTAAATGAAATTACCCCTGGTATTTCTCCTAAAAAAATTCGCGAGACCAAGAAAATTGTCAAAAAAATTGTAGATGAAAGTGCTTCTTCTCCTGAAGCTGAATCTATTATTGTTGGAATTGATGATTTAGATCAACTTGATTTATCCACCAAACCTCTTGCAGTTGCTATTGGTTATAAAGAATCTGTTTTAAATTCTGTTGGATATGGAATTTTCAGTGATGATCAGATTTTCGAAGATATTCTTTATGATAACAAGAATTTTGATCCGACGGAAATGTGTATATCAAGATTTAAATCAATTCCAACCACCAGACTTTTACCTGTATATAAATATTTTTCTAAGAGCGAGATTACCCCTGCAGAAGGATCTCATCTTTATAAATATATTGAAAATCATAACTCTATAGATAAAATTTATAGTAAAAATATTTCTAAAACACTGAAAAAAGTACCCGAACTATCCGAAATAAAGGATATTCTGGAAGAAATGAACAAAGAAGAAAATATTAATAAAAAATCTGGTATTGTTTTAAAAAATCATGCTGTGTTATCTTCTGCTAACTTAAGATTTCTTTGTCGATGCTTATTTGAATTAGATACGACCGATACGAAAGACGAAATAATGAAATCAACGAATTTTAAACGTTGTGTTATGATTCTGGATTTCTTAGAAAATGCAGAAAAAGATTAGCAAACCTTTTCTGGTAAAGCACCAGAAACATCACTAATCTTTTTCTCGTTGTTCTTAAGTTACTAATTTAATTTTAAGTCATTTAGGACATTTAATATTGTATGTCCTTTTTATTCAAATCAGTGTTAATCGTTTTGTGCTATGCACTTCAATTAACTTATGATTATTATAATAGTTTATGTTGCATCTGTCAATTTATGCACAGATTTTTATACAAAATACTTTTTGTCAGACTCTGACAAAAGTTAACCATATGAAATTCCATACGGTTAAAAGTAACTTGCCAAATACCATTTTATCGACATCGGGAAAATGGTCAAAATAAAAAACCGCCTGGCTGACAACCAGACGGAATTTAGAAACCTATCAACAACGTGGTGTGTGATATGCTTCTGACTCGACACCAGAATTATATCATACACCCACCAATTTTACAAATTGATAAGGGTGTATTTTTTGTACCCTTTTTTAAGAAAGGATGATACATATGGCTGTAATTAAACAGGAACGTGTAAGTAAGAAAACAGGAAAAACGAAAAAGATTTATATGGCATCACAGTGGCATCCGCTTTTAAAGAAACGTGTCTACGGTCCATCGAGACAAAATAAAAAGGATGCCAAACAGGATGATGCTAAACTTACCCTTCAAATTAAAAAAGAAGTTAAAGAAGAAAAGGTGAAGAAACAATCTGAAGAATTTTTTGGTAAGGTTGCAGATACATGGTTAGAGGCAAATAAAAAAACTTATGCTGATCAGACTTATCGGACTTACCGCGGATATTTAGACCGGTATATCTTTCCTGTCTTCGAAGATGTGCCGATTTCCGCGATCGAACCGAAACATATTTTAAATTTTAAGAAGAGTCTTGAAGATGGGAACAATCCTAAGAAGCGCAAATATGGAGCTGAAACCGTAAATAAATGTATTAATGTCCTTTGTGATGTGTTTAATTTCGCCATATCTCCGTTGAAACTGATTGACGGCAAAGATAATCCGATGATCGGAATAAAACGAAATAAAGTGGCATACGTGGTCAAACAGACATGGTCTGACGAACAGATCTCTATCTTTCTAAGTTCCAGAGAAGCAAAAGAATCACATTACTATGCTATGTTTTGCTGCCAGATCTTACTTGGTCCTCGTCCAAGTGAGACTTGCGGACTTGCAGAAAGTGATTATGATCCTGAACGTCAATGTTTTTATATGCATCGTACGCTAAACAAACATGGCGTACTGGAAGACAATATGAAGGGCTCTAATTCTTTCAGGGCTGTTTACCTTCCTGATACTCTAAACAAGATCGTTAAGAAAAAGTTGCTCTGGAAGAAAGAAATGAGATTGCAGTATCCAGATCTGTTTGACAATGATTTTCTTTTCAATACAGAGATTGGCACTCCTGTCCGTCCTGATCACCTGTATCGAATGTTTACCAGGGTCGAAAAACGTTATAATGCAAATCACGAAGAAAGTTTACCTGTGATCACTCTGTACGGTTGCCGTCATACTTTTGCAACTACCAATTATGAGCGTGGAGAATCTGATAAGGTTCTATCCGAAATTATGGGAAATACTCCTGCTACCTTTCTGCAAAAATATGCACACATTCATGGGGATCGAAAGCAACAATCTTTGGATGCTTTTGAGAATATTATTTTTAAGTCAGGAAACGAAAATTGAATTTTGTTTAGTAATTTTGTTTAGCACTTTTTTCTCCAGAAAAACAAAAAAGCTACAAACCGCGTATTTGCTAGGTTTGTAGCTTATGACTCCAACGAGAATCGAACTCGTGATTCGACCTTGAGAGGGTCGCGTCTTAACCGCTTGACCATGGAGCCAGATTTATATTCGAGGTGGTCTGTTGCAACCACCTCTATCTATTATACATATTATTTTTGTAATGTCAAGAACTTTTTTAAATTAAATTTCTTATTTTCAGATAGTCCAAAATCATTTTTACACATCCATCAATTCCAAGGATTCCTTCGTCCAGACATAATTCATATCCATTGGACATTCCCCATATTTCATTTGTGTAATATTTATGAAATTCATAACGTTTTGAATCTTCTGTTTCTATTTCTTTCTCAGCTTGTTCTTTGCTTATTCCAAGATATTTCATAAGATTTTTAATTCGAATGTTCTTGTCTGCATGCATAAAAATTCTTACCGTATTCGGACGTTCCCTGAAAAGATAATTTCCACAGCTATCCATCACGACGCCTCCCGTATTACCAATAATCTTTTTGATAATCCCGAAAGGCACATCATTAGAACTTACATTCTCACTCATTGCGATCGCATATAACAGACTGTTTACTTTTCTGTCATTAAAAAATGCATTTAATTCATCATAATCATCCGTTCCTTCTACTACTCTTAGAAGATGCGCCTTGTCATAAAGTGGCAGTTCAAATTGTCTTCGAATTTTTTCTGCTACTTTATCTCCCATTGTTCCATGTTCTCTTCCGATCGTGATGATCATTTTCTCATCTACCATGATCTCTTCCTCCTATTTTTAAATAAGTTGAGCAAATCCTGATACAAATACAACAGTCAAAAGTCCTGCTACTGCTACTGCCAGACTGCTCATTGCACCTTCGACTGGTCCCATCTCAATTGCTCTTGCCGTTCCGATCGCATGAGATGCTGTTCCAAGTGCCAGGCCTTTTGCCAATGGATTTTTTATTTTAAATATATGAAATACTGTATCTGCAATCACATTTCCAAGAATTCCAGTAATAATGATCACTGCAACTGTAATTGTCACAATTCCACCTAATTCTTCTGATATTCCAATTCCGATCGCTGTTGTGATCGATTTAGGAAGCATCGTTACATACTGTTGGTGGTTAAATCCAAATAACATACAAAGAACAAAAATCCCTGTTAAACTTGCTAATGTTCCTGATAATATTCCACAAACAACCGCAACCTTATTTTTCTTTAGTAATTCTAACTGCTCATATAAAGGTACAGCAAGACACACAGTTGCTGGCGTCAACAAATAAGATATGTATTTTGCACTTGCATTATATACTTCATAACTGATTCCAAATACTTTCAATGCCAGGATCACAATAACTATAGATACTAATAATGGATTTAATATCGCTAATCCCAACTTTCTCTTTAAAAATAGTCCGATCTCATATGCAATCAAACTGATCGTTACTCCTGCAAACAATGATTGTCTGAACATTTCATTCATTTTTGATTCCTCTCTTCTGTGCTATCATTTGTGCTACTTTTCCTGTGATTACCATAACAAATACTGTGATCACTACAGTAATGACTAGTATTGGCAGTAATAATGGCTGTAAAACTTTCCACGAATCAATCAATCCAGCTGCTGCCGGAATAAACATAACAGGCATGATCTCAATCAGGAAAAATGCTGCATCTTTAACTTGACTCGTCTTCAAAACACCAGTCATCAGACATACCAACATTAACACCAGTCCATACACACTTGCCGGAATTGGCAATGGTATAAACATCTTAAGCACTTCTCCCAAAAAAGAGAGTAGTAAAATAATCATAAATTGTCTAAGAAATTTCATACAATCCTCCAGTTTTTCATATTAAGTCTTTTTTCTTGTATACAATATTATGGTACTACCAACTTTTAATGTCAATACTTTATTTATTTTCATAAATGAAAAATAGAATCCTGCATCGACAGAATTCTATTTTTTCACCTAAATTACTTTATAACTTTCACAGCTTTGGCATTGATATATCCAACAAATTTTCCTGATTTTGTATACAATGCGAGATATTTGTTTCCATTTTCATGTTTATATCTGTATTTTGCCACATATGTCTTTTTATAAACTTTTGTTTTTGATTTCTTCCATTTGAAATTCTTATATAGTTTATATTTTTTACTCTTGATCTTTACACGTTTTCCATAAGTGTATGCTTTTCCCTGCTCTGGCTGTGTTGCTGATCCTAATCGTTTTACCGCTTTCTTATTAATGTACCCAACAAATTTACCACCTTTTGTATAAAGAGCAAGATATTTATTTCCATTCTTATGGTCATATCTATATTTTGCTACATATGTCTTTTTATAAACTTTTGTTTTGGATTTCTTCCATTTGAAATTCTTGTAAAGTTTATAATTTTTCTTTGTAACTTTCACTCGGTAATTATAACTGATCGCAGGTCCTGCTGCTGTTCTTGTATATACAACATTTTGCGTTGCATTTTCTTCTTTCACACCTTTTACGGTCAGTTGGTAATTCTTATTGCTTGGATAATATCCAGAGAATTTTGGTAATGTGATCTTACGAGTCTTTCCTACTTCAACTTTGACATACTGGGTAGGATATACTTCTTTTCCATTTTTATCAACGATCTTCAATGCTATGATCTGTTCTTTTCCTTTGGA
>OBVX01000769.1_pt1 | contig 14420 bp, 19 predicted proteins | sample 1495161 | NCBI WGS metagenome assembly OBVX01 (sample SAMEA2580023, study PRJEB22360) | human gut metagenome | reverse complement strand
GGTGAGAAGACAAAACGAAAGTAAACCATGGCAGACGATATCTTAATGCAGATTATGGTAGAAGCCTATCCGATTGTCGTCTTTACAAAGCAGCTGGAGGACGGAAGCCGGAAGGTCATGCAGATTATTGAAGGCGAGGATTATTTAGATGGCCGTCTGATCTACCGCCCATTATATCAGTTTGATGTCACAGACAATCAGACCGATGCCCAGGGACACATAAAAGTTGTAGGCCGCCACCGGAAATTAGGGTACATATCGGAATCGTTGAAGAAACGTTTCCTGGATAACGGTATATCCGCCGCAGAGCTGCAGCCCTTTATCAATCATGAGGAGGAACTATAAAATGCTTTGGATTCAGATTGTCATATTTTTATTGGTGGCAGGCGGGACCATGACTCTGTTAAACGTCAATTTCAAAGACTTTTTTCAGCTTGCCGCCCGTGGAAAACCCAGCACACTGAAGGACGACCTTGATGCAATACTGGGAAAACCTGCAAAAGGCTTTTTTAACCGGGAAACCGTAGAGATTGAACAGCTCTTAAAGACCACCGGAAGGGAGGGACGTTTTACCATGGTGAAGCGCCTGTCCCTGATTGGATTTTCTCTGGGAGTGCTTGTTTCCGTTCTCTTCAACAACCTGTTTTTAATCCCAGTGCTCGGCGCGGGATTTGCTTTTGCACCGGTCTGGTATTTGCGCTCTACCGCCATGATCTATAAGAAACACTTAAACGAGGAGCTGGAAACCGCAATCTCCGTGGTAACCACCTCCTACCTGCGTACTGGAGATATTTTGAAATCAGTTAAGGAAAATATCCCTTACTTAAATCCACCTATCAAGGGACATTTTGAAGCGTTCATTATGGAAGCGGAAATCATTAATGCGAACCTGATTTCAGCCCTGAACAGTCTGAAAATGAAGATTCCCAATGTTATCTTCCATGAGTGGTGCAACACCTTAATCCAATGCCAGTCGGACCGGAGCATGAAGAATACGCTTACCTTTACCGTTCAGAAATTTTCCGACATGCGTATTATTCAGTCTGAACTGGAGGCCATCATCAATGAGCCAAAAAAGGAAGCCTTCGCCATGATGTTCCTGGTAGTCTGCAATATACCGCTTTTGTACTTTTTAAATAAGTCCTGGTTTGAGACGCTTCTGTTTTCTACACCTGGGAAACTGACACTGGCAATCTGCGGCGGCATTGTGCTCTTCGCGTTCACCAGAATCATGCAGCTGAGTAAACCAATCGAATACAAGGGGTGATATCTATGATCGGACTTTTAATCCTATGTGCGGCGGTTTTTACAGGAATTGGCATATACCATCTTTCCTGCGCGCTCATCGACGTTCCGACCGCACGGACCTCCAAAACAATGATGCGCGCCAAAAAGCAGACTGGGACCGGAGAAGAAAAGCTGTTTGATGTCTATGTATCAAAACTGGCTGTAGGTCTGTCCCGCTTTGTTAAACTCGATCCGGTAAAGAAGAACCGCCTTCAGACCACACTGGCAATCGCCGGAATTCATCTGACGCCGGAAAGCTACACTCTGAAGGCATACATCACAGCCCTGGCCGTCGCATTACCGGCGCTTCCCTGCTTCACCTTTATGCCGCTTTTCGGTTTTCTCCTGCTCGGCCTGGCTGTCATGATGTGGTTTGCCACCTATTATGAAGCCTTTGACTATGTAAAAAAGAGAAAGAAAATCATTGAGGCGGAACTGCCGCGCTTTGCGGTTACCATTACACACAATCTGGAGAATGACCGGGATGTTGTCAAAATCCTGTCCTCCTACCGCCGTGTGGCAGGTCCGGAGCTGGGGCATGAACTGGACGTAACCATTGCGGATATGGTGACCGGGAATTATGAAAATGCGTTGCTGCGCTTCCAAAACCGGATTGGCAGCACCATGCTCTCTGATATTATCCGGGGCCTGATCGGGACCCTCCGTGGTGACGATCAGCAAATGTTTTTTAAGATGCTCACCTTTGATATGCGTCAGATTGAACAAAACAATTTGAAAAAGGAAGCAGCCAAACGCCCCAAACAGATGCAGAAATATTCCATGATGATGCTTTTTTGCATTCTGCTCATCTATGTGGTGGTCCTGTCTGTCGAGGTCGTCGGATCTCTGGGATCATTTTTCTAACGGAAAGGAGGGGGAACCGATGTATACCAGTGGCTTTTTATGATAAAAGCTCCCTGGAAATCGCCCATACGGGCAGCCAGCAAAGGAGGATTCACTATGAGAAAGTTATTCACTATCCCGGCCGTTCTGTTAGTCGTCGGGATCATCACAACTATTTTTATCAGGAGGAAACAAAACTATGAGAAATTTAATTAACCGCGCCGCAGCTGCAACAACCTTTACCGTATGGAATACAAAGAGACAGGCCAAAGAAGCGCTCTGCAATGAGCGGGGAGATTTTTACATTTCAGATGGCGTCAAAATCATTATTGCAGTCGTACTTGGTGCATTGCTCCTGACAGCGCTCTCCGGAATTTTCAATGACACGGTTATTCCACGGATCACACATGAAATCGAGGCATTATTTGGTTAATCGTGGTTCCGAACGCAATCAGGACAGGAAGGAGGTGATTTTATGGCTGAAATCTTAGGTGTGAACTTAAAAACCATCGCTGATTTTATGGATGCCGCACAGGGGAATTACCGCAATGCACTCTATATTTCCTGCAATGTCTGTGGCTACAGTAAGGAGTCTCACTGTGGAGATTTTCTGTTTATTGCCGGTTCGGACGGCTCTCCTATTTTGCTTCCCATATCCGATGCAGAACAGTTCTTCGGGTGCAAAATTGATTATTCTGACTGCAATGGCCGAATAGGAAACCAGGATTTCCTGCGACTGTACCACAAATGGATCGAGCTTCACACTGTATCCGATCATACATGCCCGTATCATCAGATACTCGATTTACTAAATAGGATTTGAAAATGGTAAATCCTGTAACTTTAGATAAAAATGACATGATTTTTGCTCTCCCTGCGCTGTCTATTTATATCCGGATTTTCTACAATAATAGCAAACAATACGTACAGCTTATGTATACTGTAAGTAGTAGAAAGGAGAGGCAGCCTCATGAAACATAAAAAACGACCGGCTTCTATCAAATGTCCATACTGCGACCGACCAGCTATACTACGGCCGGCCTCCTATATTTATAAAGATAAAGCGCGGGAAGATTATCTTTACGTCTGCTCCAATTATCCGGAATGCAATTCCTATGTTGGAGTCCATGCTGGAACCATGATCCCCAAAGGATCACTGGCAAACGGAGATTTAAGGAATAAACGGATTCGCACTCATCAGATTTTCGATAAAATCTGGAAGTCCAATATCATGAGCCGCAGAAATGCCTACTGCTGGATGAGGGACCGGTTCGGCCTCTCATCGGAACAGGCTCACATCGGCTGTTTCAGTGATTATATGTGTGACGCTCTGATGGCAGAATGCCGGGCCGTATTAGAAAATAATCAAATCGCCTGTTAGCCAGGCAGAAAGGAAAGCGGGATGATTTCTATGACAGAGAAAGAGCAGGATTTAATCCTTACCCATCTAACATTAGTAGAAAGTCTCATCTATCAGGTTGGATACCAGAAAGGTGTAGTCGGTATGGAATTTGAAGATTTATACCAGATTGGCTGCATTGCCCTGTGTAAGGCTGCAGCGCACTACCGGCCGGACCGGGGGGCCACTTTTAAAACCTACGCCTGCAGAGTCATCCGCAACATGCTTCAGGATCACCGGGAACATGCCAGCTATATTCAAAGCCGTCTCTGTTACCTGGACTCCCCGCTTTCATCCGATGAGGGAGAAAGCTATCTGGATATTATCCATGATTCCCAGGAACCGGACGCGTATCTGTCAGAAAAAGAACTTCTGGAGCTGCTGAACCGGGCCAAGAGTAATTACAACGGGATTACCAAAAAAGGGATAGAGGCCATTGCACTCAAATACCAGGGATACAGCAATGTGGAAATCGCTAACCTCTACCATGTTAAGGCCAACCATATTTCGGCATGGATCTCCCGTGCGCGGAGCAGGCTGAAGGCAGACTACCCACTGACAGATTTATGCTATTCATAGGAGGATACCATATGATTACACTATATACTTCCATCGGACATTACCGGTTAGTATCCGGTAAGAATAACGTGTCCTATCCAGTCATAACCGCCAATGGGAAGGAACACCGGCTGGATACAAAAGAGCTGCTCCTGTGGTCCAGCCTGATGTGGAACCTACTCACGTTTGATGAACTGAAAAGCCTCTATGGAGAAAAAGAAGCTGAGCTTCATCTTCTGGATGAACAGGACTTTGAACGGTACTTAAAGCGCCTGGTTTTTCGAGGACTGGTGACCTCCGGCTGTGGTTACACCGGGTTAGAGGCCCTATGCGACCTGCTGGGATATTTATACATAAAACCGATTACAGGTGGAATTGTGGCAAAAATCTATGCGTTTTTCCATCTGATAATGAATCAGCCATTCCGAATGGCCGTCCAGATATTCCGGAAAGAGAAGCTGAATCCATGTGAAAAATATGTTTTCCGGTTAAGCAGGAACCGGCGCCTGTCTCCCTCTGAGCTAATTCGGGACATGGAGACACAGAAAATTATTCTTCCTTCCGCCTCGCCGGACTATCAGCAGACTGTTATTACCGCAATCGCAAACCTGTATTTAAAAAGACTGATTATCTTCGACTGTTTATAGGAGACTAATTATGATACCTCCCCCACTTTTCAAGCAGCTGGTTCTTGCCTTACTGGTAGGAACTGGCTGTTTTCTTTTCAGCATACTCTTTTATTTTTGTACTGGAGACTGCATCCTTCTGATCCTTGGTACCGTTCTCTTCCTGGGCAGCATTAGCAACGGCTTGTCCCTCTATCAGCTCATAAAAAAGAAAACGTATTACTGCCTGGAGGGGATCTGTATTTACAGGCAGTATACGCTGAAGAAATATTGCCAGGTACAGATTACCGATGATACCGGAGAAATCTACCACCTGCAGCTTCCCAAAAGCAGCCAGATCCAGACCGGTCTCCGATACCGGCTGTATTTTAAAAATTCATTTCAAGGAAAAGAGGTTTCCTACCCTCTTTATATTAAGAAGACGCTTCAAACAGAGGCTTTCCTTGGCCTGGAGCTGCTTGAAAATCAGCATTAACGCAATATATAGAATATTATATTTGACAACATCTATATATTGTGTTAATATTCTAGTGTGATTGATTTTTGTGCATATGCGGCCCCCGCAGCACACGTTGTTTAAGATTGAAATGTGTCAAGGAATCACCCTGATTTTAACAGGGATTCTTTGGCACTTTTTTTTATTTATAGATATTTTTTTAAGAAAGGAGGAACCAATTATGAACATACTGACGCCCATCTCCACATTCGGAAGGGTAACTGCTGATCTGGAACTTAAAACGAGCCAGAACGGTAATAACACCCCTTACGTTTCGTTCTCCCTCGCCGTAGACAAAGGCTTTGGAGACAAAGAACATGCCATTTTTCTGCAATGCGTCCTTTATGACGAAAAGGCAGAGCGAATGGTAAAGGCTGGCGTTAAAAAAGGGAGCCTGATTTATATTGTCGGCAATCTGGATATCACAGAATACACCAGAGCCGATCAGTCAAAGGATCACTCCCCCAAAGTCACGCTTTATGACTGGTGTTACGCACCCACAAGCAAAGCAAAACCAGCAGACAACAACAACGAATCGGAAAGCCAGGACGGCTTCCTTGATGTGCCTGCTGAAGCTGGAGAGAATGGACTTCCATTTAACTAATGTTGAATGGGTATAAGAGGAATTGCTAAGAGACAGGATGAATCTGTTTCTAACGCAGTTCCTCTTTTTTTGTTTAAGAAAGAAGGGAGAACATCATGAAACATTCTGTATTTTCTACAAGCATGAAAGTTTTAATCGTTACTCTGATCCTGTTGGCCGTATGCCTTCCAAATGATCGTTCACAGTATTTTATGGCAGGCGCTGCGGTGATATGGTTAATCATTGTTCTCGGCTGTTACCTGTTCAAACGGACAAAGGGTCTGAGACATCTAATCGGTCATCAGCTCCAGACCTCATGGAGTCAATTCCAGCTGAGGCCCCAGCCGATATATGAGCGGGAGGAACCTGTTGCAGAAGAAATCGTAAAGCAGGCAGGTCCAGCCGCTGAAACCAATCAAACAGATCTGACACTGGAAGAACAGAATACAATGCTGTGCCACATCGCGCTCCGGATCACAGAGAAATTACAGTCTGCTTATTCGGGAGCAACCTGGCAATGGCAGGATACACCAGAATTGAAAGCTATTTTAAACGGCCAGACCGTGCGGGTAAAAACAGATGGTATTGAAAACAACACCCATGCGGACATTTGCTTTGACCGCTTTGCACGGGTGAATATCAAAATGCTGATTGTGGAGGATTTTGCAGTGAAACCTGCAGCTCCTAAACAGCCTGAAGCTCCCGCTCCGGAAACTGTCCCTGATGTTGTAGATGTCAGGGTATGGTATGACCTGATCGGCCGTGAAGTGCTGGAAACTCTCATAACCGATTTAAACGCCAAAGGCCATTCGCGTCTTTCCATTAAGGAGAACGGCGATATCGTTGTTATGCAGAACAGCAAAGAAGCCGTCCAGAAACATCTGGATAATTTCCCGGCTAAAAATTATTGGAATGAACTCATTAACATCTTTAAGGAAAATGAGCTGAAGGCTACGGCCAGAAAAGACAGCCTCTGTATCTCCTGGATGTAAAGAGAGGAGGAAAAACGAATGCCAAGATCAAAACTATTTGAAAGCTGGACATGGAACCGGGCACTTCCGGCTCCCTTTGACAGCCTGCCAAATGCTGCAAGAACCGATGTCCATTCCAAATATAACAATATGACCGGCACCCCGCGGGCGACCATCCATTCTATGACAATCGCAGCGATTCTTGCGTATATGGATATAGATACCTCAATTACTCCCGGAGCAACAGGGAACGGGGCCATCGGCACCCAGGGAAACAACCTGACAATGGCCGAGTATCATAGCCGTATCGGAGAAATCCATGTAGTTGTCTTCAATAAAACTACAGGAAAGTTTATTGCGGGATGTTACAGCAGCCCGTCTGCCTCTCCCACGGTGTATACAGTCAAGGATGGCAAGAATACCGGCACCGCCCTCTTTTTTGCGTTAATGACAGAGGCTCTGGACGATGACGAATTTAAAGAATACTATAACAAACTGGCTGCCTGCCGTTCAGCGGGATATCCGGATATAGATGAAGCTGCAAAGTACGCTGCGGTGTTATGTGACAATGTTTATCGGAGGTGTGAGCTGGCAAGTACCATTCCTGCTGGTATCAGCCTTACGATTCCCTCAACTGGGAACATCGGTCAGCTGACCCCGCTCAACATGCAGAATGGGGTCTATAATCCAACCAGCACCTTATTTGGTGCCTTTCAGATTTTATCTCCCGGAATTGTCCCTGCCAAGTTCACTCCGCTTTTACGGCATGAGGACTTTGTCGGCAGCTACGCAACCAGTAATCGAAACTTTACCCCGTTAGAAAAGGAACTTATTCCACAGCTCCCGGATTGGTATATCATTCCTCCGGAAGTTGTCTCCATATGTAAACACACCAAACTTACTACCAGTACCGCTCAACCAATGCGCAACTATATGTTGCGTGGAGATGCTGGTACGGGAAAGACAGAAGGGGCAAAAGCGATTGCCGCCGGACTGGGCCTTCCGTATCTTTTTTACACCTGTTCCGCAAACAGCGAAATCTTTGATTTCCTGGGGCAGATGTTGCCAGATACAGGGAACAGTACGGATTCCCCCATCTCTTCTTATCCCACGTTTGAAGATATCCAAATGGACCCTCCGTCTGCTTATTACAAGCTGACGGGCATATATGATGAAAATATCCTTGAAGCACAGGTCTATGACAAACTTCTGGAGGTCATAAAAGCAGAAGCACAACATGAGGCCGGTTCTGAATCCCAGGGCCAGAGGTTCCGCTATGTGGATACGCCTCTGGTACGTGCAATCCGGAATGGATATGTGATTGAGATCCAGGAGCCTACCGTCATCGCAAATCCAGGTGTCCTTGTAGGATTAAACTCCCTGCTGGACCGCTGTGCAAGTATCACCCTTCCAACCGGGGAGACCATACAGCGTCATCCCGACACGGTTGTTGTGGTAACGACAAACAGCAATTATGCCGGCTGCCGGGACATGAATCAGTCTATCATAGCCAGAATGAACCTTGTAATGGATATTGATACCCCTGATGCGGATGTAATGGCGAAACGCGTTATGGGACTCACTGGCTGTACCGATCAGACGGCCGTAATGTCAATGGCTGATGCAATTAAGGAAATAGCTGAGCACTGTCGGGAAACAATGATTACAGATGGAAGCTGTGGTGTCCGGGAACTGATTTCCTGGGTCCAGTCTTATATGGTCTGCGGAAGTATTCTGGAAGCGGCCAAATACACAGTATTATCGTCTGTGTCCAGTGACGCCGAAAACCGTGCTGAGATCCTGTCCACCTGCCTGGCGCAAAAGTTTGCTGCGTAGAAGGGGGCGAGAAAACATGCCAGTTGAATCAATTATCTTATCTAATTTTCCACACAATCTCAAATATCTGCGGCTGTCAAAAAAGCCCCCAATTTCCCAAGAAGCACTTGCCCAAAGATTAGGAACCACACAAAAATGTATCTCCCAGTATGAAAAAGGAAATTGCCTGCCTTCTGTTGCTTTTGTACTGCAACTGGCCCAATATTCCCATATTCCTGTGGATGACCTGTTATGTAAGGACCTGACAAAGAAAGGATTGTAAGTATGAGAACTTCCCATTTAACAATCCGAAAACGGATTGAGAATGAAAAACTAAGCATTACCGATGAGCAGCTTTTCGCTTCACCAGAGTTTGCGAATTATCTGACAGATATTGCTGAAACAGCCACCAGGCGGTATAAGCGGTCGGTCAAAGTATCTGTCTATTGGAATCCGGATGAAGATGGAGGTCTGGCTAATACAAATTCTAAATTAATCCGTATCAATGCCGGAAATCCTATCACCCAAAGTTTTCCGAGCCGACGCTTACGAGCCGACAGCCTGGTAGGACTGGATGGACACGAAATCGGGCATCTCCTGTATACAGACTTTAAGATGCTGAACATCTATATGAATGCTCTGTCTGCGGGCAGTTTCTATCCGGAGGAGCCAAAAAAGCTGACACCTACACAAAGAAAACATCTTGATGAAATCAGGCAGCTCTACAGCGATCAGGACGAAGCAGCCATTGGTGTAATTGCCATGATTGCTCATAATCTGGTAAATGCCATTGAGGACGTCTATATCGAGTCCAGAATGTGCGAATCCTTTTCAGGAACGTTCCGGACCGGAATATTGCTTAATAATATCCGTATCTGTGAGCAGACCCCATCGATTCAGGCACAGATTGCCAATGGAACACCTCCTGTATTCCTGCTTATAAACCTTATCACACAATACTTACTGAGCGGGGATATCAATAACCTGGGGAGCTATACCGGAGAATACTTAGATGTGTTAAATGAGTGTATTCCCCTGCTCGACGATTCATCCTGCGACGATGACGCTCGCGTGCGTTATCAGGCAGCTAACAGAATTGTATTAATCCTGTGGGACTACATCAAAGAAATGATTGAGCAGGTGAAGAAGGACCAGGCAAACGGCGCTGGCAGTACCGCTAAGCTGATTCAGAATCTGACCGATGCACTGGCAGACCAATCCGCCAAAGCCTCTTTACCGGATCGAAAAGGGAAAGCCGTACCGTGCCGCAAGAAGATGAAGCATGAAAAGCCCTCTGACAATGATGTAAATACAGAAATTGAGGAGGCCATCGCTTATGAAACCGGCCGTATGGCGCTGGAAAAAACAACCGATATCAGTGACAACGGAAGCGGCGGGGTGACCTATAACCATGATTATACTGGTTCCGGGTATGCACCACAGGCTGAGAAGGATATGAACCGTATTTTAAACCAGTTAGCGGAAGAACAGGCGTTAATCCACTATGAGGAGGATTTAGAAGCCGATCTTCAGGCTGAGGCCACCCGGATTCGGTATGGCAATGCACATAAAAATGTGCATGTTACGGTTAATCGAATTTCCTATGTGAATGACACTCTGAAAAAAAGCTACGCATCTGTTTCGCCGCCCCTACTGCTGATTTCCAAACGGCTGCAGAAGCAGGTTAAGCAGATCTTAAAAGACAAACGGGAAGGCGGGAAACGGAACCGGCTCTTATTAGGCAGACGGATTGACACAAGAAATATCGTACACAATGACGGACACATTTTCTATAAGATGAATCTGCCGGATGAGGAACCCCTGCTCGCCGTCGCACTACTGATTGACGAGAGCGGCTCCATGTCATCTAATGACAGAATCACAAGAGCGCGGGAAGCAGCCATTATTATTTATGACTTCTGCAGGAATCTACACATCCCTGTGATTGTTTACGGCCATTCTTCCAGCGGTAAAGATGTGGATCTGTTTTCCTATGCCGAATTTGATTCTCTTGATGGAAATGATGCATACCGGATCATGGATATGGCCTCCAGAGGCTGTAACCGTGACGGAGCTGCGCTGCGTTATGTTGCAGAGCGTCTGGCTCCCCGGCCTGAACAAACGAAACTGCTGATTTTAGTTTCTGACGGCCAGCCCAGTTCTTCCGGCTACAGTGGTACGGAAGCGGAAGCGGATCTGCGCGGAATCAAACGTGAATACAGCAGAAAAGGAATCACCATGTTTGCGGCAGCAATCGGTGAAGATAAGCCGAATATCCAGAGAATTTATGGAGACGGTTTTTTAGACATCACAAACCTCAATGAGCTGCCCACGAAAATGACAAAGCTGATTTCCAGCTATATTAAAAAAGCTGCATAGAAAGAAGGGATCAGTATATGAATCATGATTATATCTCTCCGCAGATTGCTGTCTACAAGAACTCAAAAAATCTGGTGGAGTTCCGGGACAAGCTCAAAGTTGCTTCCCTGGAATGCTATGCACATATTCATGCGGATGGAGAAGCGACCGAAGACAGTTGGAAACGCACCTCGCTGATCGGTATTCTGATGAAGGATTATTCCGCAGGAACCGGTGATAAAGCGATAACGGTAATGGCAAATATTTCGCCGGATGAATCCAAGTTTGTTCTGAGCCGGTTAAATGCCGGATTTCCAACCTTTGAATTTAAGCAGGACAAAATATTTGGTACTCCGGATGCAAACGGATACTCGTCAGTCACAAAGCTCCGCCTTCAGCGCGCTGCTACAGATAAAGCGGGTAAACCTCGTAACTGCCCATGGTACATGGAAATTGAGAATGGAAAAGGGATTCCACAGCGTAACAGCAACGGCGGCACCTACATGAAGCCAAACTCCTACATCAGTGAAAAGAAGGTTTCTGCAAATTTAACAGATTTGGATCTATTCAAATTGTTAAACCGCGTCTCCTCCTATATTGATGCCTGGGAAAAGGCCATTGCCCCATCTCTCATTACGCGGGCAAAAAAAGCCATTCAGGAAAATCAGGCAGAAGGGGAAGGGCAGACAAATCAGCCTGCCGCATAGCCTCTACCCATTGTTTAAGAAAGAGAATGCCCTAAACACGCATTCTCTTTTTTATACCAGGAAAGGTTCTAATACGCATGAGAACAGGAATTGTAAGAAGAATTGATGATTTAGGCCGTATCGTACTCCCGAAAGAGCTTAGGAGGAGCCTCGGCATTTCAAAGGGTAATCCTCTTGAAATCGGGATTGAAGGCCGCAGGATTGTACTGGAGAAGTATTCATCCCTCTCAAATCTGGAAGGGCTCTCCGGCCTGTACTTAGAAACACTTTATCAGGTGTGCGGAGGTATTCCGGCCATCTGTAACAAAGAGAACATCTTAGCAGCCAAAGGCTGCAGTATTTCTACTACTGCCTCCATTGATGCTGCCGTCAAAGAAAAGATCAAACAGTCAGAAACCTGGTTTTGCAGCCAGTCCGATCAGTTATCCGTATTTCCATCTGGTAGTTATCCTATTCGTGTTCTCATACCGGTAGGGCCAGGAGAAGGGCGGCCCATGGAAGGTGCCGTACTCCTGTTGGATAACGGAAAACCTTATACCGACAAGCAGATCAGTTTCGCATCTTATACTGCAATACTGATTTCCAGGTTACTGAAAAATATCGAAGAATAATCAAATACAAAGGAGAATTTTATCATGGAGTACACAGAATTCAAGCAGGAGTTAGTATCAAATTTACAGGATCTCATTGGGACACGCTATCTGGTAAGTGTTCAGAAGGCGGATTTCACAGAGAACTTAGAGGATTTTGTTGTAATCTTTGATTCATCTGAGCTGGTAATGCGGTGCTCAAAAATGGCACCCATTTACGAGATTCATACCAATCACAAAGTCCCTCCGGCTGTTCTCGCAGGCGCTCTGAAGGCCAGTTTTGGTATCGGTGAAGATATCGGCAGGATTAACAAAAGCCAGGTATTCTACCGGTTAGAAAATCTGGAGCTTGTCCAAAAAGAATACAATGATATTCCGTATCAGCGTTTTCTGGACCTTGCGATTGTATTTTACATCAATCTTGCACGCACTGAGGATTCCATTCAGTCCCGTAGAATTACCAACAGTATGTTGCGCGAATCGAAACTGAGCATATCGGATCTCATGAGTCTGGCGAACAAAAATACACCGCAGCTGTTTCCGTACACCTTACGGCCTATGGAAGATGCCGCGCTTGATATACTGGACAATGATCCCAGTCTTTTGAAGGATTCGAAAGTAAGGATCAGCCTTATGTTAATGTTCGGCAAAGAGATGGGACTGATTCCGGAAGAAGAGTATACCTCCAGATATGTATTAAGCTGTGAAGGAAACCTGTATGGTTCCACCGCGATTTTGTATCCCGAATTATTGGGCAATATCGGTGAAAAACTCCAGAGTGATTTCTATATCCTCCCCTGCAGCAAAGATGAGTGCGTAATTGAAGCGGTCTCTGAAGGATCGGAGTTAGCAGAGCTGAAGGAAGAGGTCCGGGAGGTTATAAAGAAGTATCTTAATGAACCGTTTGTTTTGACGGATCATATCTACCGGTATAACAGAGCGGACGGAAGCCTGAAAATTGTCGGTTAAAGGAGGCCGGAATTATGAAAAAGATCTATCCTCTTACCAATACCCAGCGCGACTATGCAGGAAACCATGTTGGACTTGTATATAAATTTCTATACTTAAATCACCTGGATATTGATGAGTATTACGACATTGTTATTTTCGGCTATCTGTTAGCAGTACAGCTATATGATGAAGATGAGCGGTTGAAAAACCGCTACCTCTTCTCTACGATTGCCTGGAGGCAAATGCGGTACAGCTTATTTGAACATTACCGAAATAACAGCCGGCAAAAACGCAACGCCCCCGTTATCAGCATGAACAGTAACGGGAGCCATGAAGAATCATCCCTTGACTGCCTGCTTCCGGATCGCCAGCAAAGTATCCATGAATCCGCCACGGATAAGATTTACGCGTTGGAACTCATGACGTATATGACGGAAAAGGAGCAGGAAGTTGTCAAGCTGAAAGCCTATGGCTATACATACAGAGAAATAGCAACACAATGCGGCCTGAGCATTAAAGCCGTTGGCAGCCGCTTCGCCCGCATGAGAAGGCGACTGAAGCAAATAGAAGCTGTCTAAAGGAGTGTGAAATGTAAATGAATGAAGAATTGATACAACGAGCCGTCCTGCTGTTGCAACAGGAATTTGGTCCAAACTGGCAGAGCATTGCCCAGACACTTGGAACGGAGAATCTACGGAAACGCCTTGGGAAGGAGCTGACATCTTTTATGGCCTTCCCTGACAGAGGGAACGGCGGAGATAACCAATGGAGAGGAAACTGCTCTCCGCAGGTGGTCTCTTCTATCCTGCGTTATGTCATAGATTGTAAGAAATATTATGGGAAAGATGTTTCAGACTTCACGTTGCTTGATCCCATGTCCGGTTCCGGCACCAGTAAGGCCGCAGCGGATCTGCTTGGAGTACGGTCCATTCTGTATGACCTAAATCCCAATCCCGCAGCTGGCCTGGGTAACTGGAATGCCTTGAAAGATGATGTAGAGGACTCGGCGGATCTCGTATTTCTCCATTGGCCCGCCGGCTCTCTTCTTCCCCCCCCCGCCGTATCACAATATCATTCCCTATTCCGGAAACATGTGGGGAAAGCCACATGCAGATGATCTATCCCGGTGTGAAAACTATGATGATTTCCTGGAGAAGCTGAACCTCTGTATACGGAAGTTCTACATGGCTTTGAGGAGAGACGGCAGGCTGGCGGTGCTGGTCGGTGATATCCGAT
>OBVX01000766.1_pt1 | contig 14481 bp, 13 predicted proteins | sample 1495161 | NCBI WGS metagenome assembly OBVX01 (sample SAMEA2580023, study PRJEB22360) | human gut metagenome | reverse complement strand
CGGCAGTGTTCAGTTTGGGTTTACCCATGATGGGCCTCCTGCCATTCCAGCAGACGTTGCTTATAGTGACGCGCCTGCCCTTCGAGGGTTTCGTCGTCACAAATAAAGGTGCAGTGCATGGCAAACGGTGGCAGCCAGTTCAGCCCGCAGTAGATTGCCGTCGCCTGTAGCGGCTGCGACAGCACATCAAAGCCCGGATGCGCACCAATTTCAAAATGGCTTTCCCCGCCGCCGGTCGTCACCGCCCACAGCAAATGTTTGCCATGCAGCGCCTTGCCGCCGTGACCGTAAGCCCAGCCGTGCGACAAAACTTTATCGATCCAAAGTTTAAGAAGCGGAGGAATGCTGTACCACTGCATCGGATGCTGCCAGATGATCAAATCAGCGCGTGCCAGCGCATCCTGTTCAGCGGCAATATCGATATTGAAGTCAGGATAGAGTTGATAAAGAGAGCGAATTTCGACGCCTTCCAGCGTCCTTGCCTGTTCAAGCATCCGTTTATTCGCATGGGAATGATGCGGATACGGATGCGCATAAATTATAAGAATCATAGGTAGCCCGCGTGATTACGCCTTTGTTTTCCCACAAAGTGTAGTCATATATTCACGCGGCTTATAGTCAATAATATTGATTCAGAAAAGAGAGAAATCTGAACAATTTACCCCATTCTCTGCCCGCGGATCGTCATATTGCTGGTCTGCGCCAGTGACATCCCTCGAGTCTCCGGGGCAAACGCTACGGAAATCAACAAGCCAAACAGCGAGATACCCGCCCCCATTAGCATCGTGTTACTGATACCGTAATTATTGATAAAGATCGGTAGTGCCCAGGTCGAAACAATGGTGCCAATACGACTTAAGGACATAATCACGCCCACGGCAGAGGCGCGGATATCTGTCGGGAAGAGTTCATTAGGATAGAGCCACTGCAAATTACCCGGCCCGCCAGAGAAAAAGGCATACACCGCAAAGGCCATCACTACCAGCCAGATCCCCATATCCGGGATCAGCCCCAAAACCGCCAGCGTCATCATGGCAAAGCTGCCAATCAACAATGGACGCCGTCCGGCAGTGTTTAGCCACAGCATCGGCGGAATACAGCCGAGCATAAAGAACAGGCTAATCACCACGTTTCCCAGCGCCGCGTTTTTGCCAACCCCCAATCCCAACAAACCAACGATTTGCGGGCCAAAGGTGTAAATGGCGAACATTGGGATCACCTGGCAGGTCCAGATGGCGGCAACAAACAGAACAAAAGGAAAATGGCGGCGATTAAACAGATCGCGAAAACGGGTTTGCTGCGGCTGCTCTTCCTCGAAAGCCACCGGTTCGCCAAACAGTTTGATCATCATCTCTTCGCACTCTTTTACTCGCCCTTTGCGTAATAACCAGCGGGGAGATTCAGGCAGTTCGAATCGACCAATCAAAATCAACAAACAGGGGATCGCCGCGCTACCCAGCATCCAGCGCCAGCCGCCTTCCACATCATAAAGCCAGTAGCCGACCAGATCGGCACAGGTCGCGCCGACATACCACATCGCGGCAATAAAGCTGATGGAAAACGCCCGCTGACGGGTACTGGAGAACTCGGTGATCATTGAGGTGGCGATGGGATAATCTGCACCGATGACAATGCCGATAAGTACCCGCATCACCAACAGTTCGACGGGGGATGAAACAAACATCGTCTCCACCGATATCACGCCGATGGCGATGATATCAATGAGGAACATTTTGCGCCGTCCGACTTTATCGGAAATATAACCAAACAGCGATGTGCCAACGAACAGCCCGGCGAGCGTTCCCGCGCCCAGCAAGCCAATCCAGTCAGCGTCCAGTTTCAGCGCCGGCGTCAGTTGCTCCAGCGCCACGCCAATCATTACCAGTACATAACCATCCAGAAACGGACCACCGCTTCCCCACAGCAAAATGCGGCGGTGAATAGAGGAGAATTTGAGATCGTCAAAGTTTCTGGACGGTTGCATGGTTATTCCTGTTTTTTGCAATGAGAGTCAGTGCGGCGTTACGTATCAAACCAACATCAGCCGTAACGGAACTCCACACCAAAGGTGCCGCGCGGGTATTCCCACTGTTCCAGCGCCGACCCCAGCCCCAGAATGCGACAGGTGCCGCACTCCAGACATCCGGCGTAATCGAAGCGCACACTGCCGTCATCCTGCTTCTTGTACAGACCTGCGGGGCACGTTTTCACCAGCAGCTCCAGCGCCTGTTTATCAGCATCGGCCTTCACAACAATGTGCGGATGCTCTTCATCGACATTGAATTTATTGACGCCCAGTTTGACGTCCACATTGACGGGAGAAGTCATAAAACGGTCACTCCTTTCATGCCATCCTTGATTAGATTGATGAAGCCCACTTTCTTGCCGTGGCGGAGGATTTTCTTGCGCATCAGTTCCGGCGCGCTGCCATCAATGGTGAACAGGTCACGCGCCACACCCACCGCCAGCTCCGGGTAGCCGCTAAACATGCGTGGGTTATCAAGGAACGCCGGTAGTTTCTGGTACATACGCATATCGCGCAGCGGACCACTCTCAAGATGCTGACGATATTCCGCCAGTTTTTGCTTACTGAAATCGTCGCTTTTCATCGCTGAAAGCACGGTTTTTGCTGCGGCTTCCCCGGCGGCAATCGCCAGATCCATACCGCGAATGGTAAAACCGAGGTTCATACACATTCCGGCGGCATCACCGGCAATCAATACGCCGTCACCAACCAACTCCGGCAGCATGTTGATGCCTGCTTCCGGCACTACGTGAGCGGAATATTCCACCAGCTTGCCGCCCGCGATCAGCGGTGCAACGGCCGGATGCTGTTTGAAATCTTCCAGCATTTGCGGCACCGATTTTTTCGCGTCATGCAGATGATGCAAACCACAAACCAGCCCCAGCGACAGGGTGTTTTCATTGGTATAAAGGAAGCCGCCGCCCATCAGGCCATCGGTGGGTGATCCCGCAAACAGGCAAGCCGCCCCCTGATTACCCTGCAACTGAAAACGGTCTTCAATAACCGACTTCGGTAACTCGATCAGTTCCTTCACGCCAACCGCCACATCCGTCGGTTTGACGCGTTTTGCCATCCCCAATTTTTCGGCAAGGATGGAGTTCACCCCATCAGCAAGGATCACCGTTTTCGCTTCAATCACATCGCCATCGGCTTCTACACCGACGACTTTGCCATCGCGCTGTACGAGGTTATCGACGCGGATCCCGGTAATTAACTGCGCGCCCGCTTCTTCGGCCTGCTCCATCAGCCAGGCATCAAATTTACTGCGCAAAACGGAGTAAGAACGCTGGGATGGCGAGGTTTCGTCACCATTGCAGTAGTCCATAGTCATCGCTGACTTTTCCGTCATAAACGCGAGTTTTTCATGGGTGATCAGGCGTTCTACGGGGGCGGAGTCGGCGAAACCAGGAATAATGTGTTCCAGACTGTGGGCATAGAGACGCCCGCCGGTGACGTTCTTGGCACCTGCGGAATTGCCACGCTCGATAACTAACACTTGCGCACCTTCGCGGGCGAGCACCAGTGCGGCAACCGAACCGGCAAGCCCTGCACCGACGATGATGGCGTCAAAGATATCTTCGGACATAAGAGCTCCCTGTCAGCGGCAGGGCCAAAATGCAGCCCTGCCAGAGTGGATCAACGCGCTAAAGCTGCGGTCAGCGCCGGAAGGATCTTCACGGCGTCGCCAACAATGCCGTAATCCGCGTACTGGAAGATCGGCGCATTTTTATCTTTATTGATGGCGAAAATGGTTTGCGACGCGTTAGCGCCAACCATGTGCTGGATCTGCCCGGAGATCCCCACCGCCAAGTACAGTTCAGGTTTCAGCATCAGGTTGGAGATACCGACATAGCGTTCGTGCTCCATCCATTTTTCGTTTTCCGCCACCGGACGAGAACAGGCCAACTCCGCACCTATCGCCTTGCAAAGCTGTTCTGCCAGCGCAATGTTCTCTTTGCTGCCAATACCGCGACCGACGCTGACCACCAGACGGGCTTTGTCGAGATCGACGCTGTTGCTCTGGCGCGCCTGGGTTGCCGTGCGGGTAATCGCCACAGCCGGAGCCTGCCACTCCACGGTGTGCGTTTCGCCAGTGCGTGACGCGTCTGGCTGAGCCGCATCGAACGTGCCGCTGCTGATGGTCAGTACCGCATACGGCGTGGCAATGCGTTCTTCGCCAATCGCCAGACCACCGTAAACCATGTGTTTCACTGTCGCTTTACCGTCCTGTACGCTGACGGTGCTGGCATCGTTAGACACCGCCGCTTTAAGGCGATAACCCAGTTTTGCCGCCAGTAATTTGCCGCGACGGGTGTTTGGCAGCAGCACCAGGCCGTCTGCGCCGTGCTGGCGAATAGTGTCAGCCATGACACCGGCGTAATCTTCGATCATCCGATCGTCCGGTTTGCCGTTTAATTTCCAGACATGATTAGCGCCGAGCTGGATTGCCTGTGCGCCGTCGGCATCATTGAGGACAAAGGTGTTGATTTGATTAGCTAAAGCCTGCGCACCGTTCATCAGTTCCGGCAGACGAGAAGGGGTATCGCTGAATACCCAGACTTGAGAAAACGTGTTCATAGCATCCCCTGTAATTAAATGACTTTGCGAAGATTTTCAGCAAATGCGGCGATCTGTTCTTCGCCGTCGCCTTCAATCACGATGCGCTGACGTTCGCGCTGTTTCGGCGCGGCAACCTGTTGTTCTGACCAGGCTGCCTCTGCGTTAAAACCAATATCCGCCGCCGACCATACCTGGACGGGCTTTTTCGCCGCGCCGAGAATGGCTTTCATCGAAGGAATTTGTGGGGAATTGATATCAGTGGAAACAGCAACAACCGCAGGCAGCGGAATGCTTAAGGTTTCGGTTTCATCTTCCAGTTCGCGCTCAACGGTGAGGGTATCTGCAGTCAGGGAGATAATTTTGCTGACGCCGTTAACTGCCGGAATATTGAGGATTCCGCCCACCAGCAGACCAACCTGCTGGGCATAAAGGTCGGAAGAACCATCGCCACAGAGGATCAAATCAAAGCCTGCTTTCTGGGCGGCTGCAGCCAGTGCGCTCGCCGTTTGTTGCGGCAGTGCCTGCTCGAACTGGTCATCAATCACCACAATCAGTTCATCCGGGCCGCGCGATAGCACATCTTTACGCCCTTTGGCGTTGGTCAGGGCTTTACCGCCCACACTTAAGGCCGTCACCTGCGCCTCTGCTGCCTGTTGCTTTAGCTGGCAAGCCGCTTCAATAGCGTTCAGATCGTATTGGCTTATTTTGGCATCGGCTTTGCTGAAGTCTAATGAACCATCAGCATTATTGACCGCAATATCCTGTTCATCAGGCACGCACTTATAGCAAGTAATAATCTTCATTGCATCTCCAGAAATCATGAAGGAAACGTCGTTCATATCGGTGGTGTTAATTACAGATATCACGCCCTTTAATTTGGAAATAAAACTTTAATCACCAATATTGAAAATGTCACACGCAGATAAATCCAACTTTCAATATTGTTAAGTTCCTCACCAATATTGAAAACACGGCGTAGCAAAAAGAAATTTTCAATATTGTTTTATGGATCACCAATATTGAAAGTCAGATGTTATTTTTTTACTCACAATAGAGCATAACAAACTGATTATTAATCAAAATTAACGAAAAAACGCCCTCTATTCACCCGAAACAAAAATGTGATACCAATCACAGAATACAGCTTATTGAATACCCATTATGAGTTAGCCATTAACGCGTCCACGAGGTTAATAATAATTATATTAAATGTTAACAAAAATAAAACAAACGGGAACGCAAAATAAATATTCGTTTTCACAGTGGAATTAACTCATGAAGAATGAAAAGAGAAAAACGGGAATAGAACCGAAGGTTTTCTTTCCGCCGTTAATAATCGTCGGCATACTTTGTTGGCTTACAGTCAGAGATCTGGATGCAGCGAATGTCGTTATTAATGCTGTATTCAGTTACGTCACCAATGTATGGGGATGGGCATTTGAATGGTATATGGTGGTGATGCTTTTCGGTTGGTTCTGGCTGGTGTTTGGCCCGTATGCCAAAAAGCGTTTAGGTAACGAACCGCCAGAATTTAGCACCGCCAGTTGGATCTTTATGATGTTCGCCTCCTGTACGTCTGCTGCCGTACTGTTCTGGGGATCGATTGAGATCTACTACTACATCTCCACCCCGCCGTTTGGCTTAGAACCGAACTCGACAGGGGCGAAAGAGTTGGGGCTGGCTTACAGCTTGTTCCACTGGGGACCTCTGCCGTGGGCCACTTACAGCTTCCTTTCAGTCGCCTTCGCTTACTTCTTCTTTGTCCGCAAAATGGAAGTGATTCGCCCCAGCTCGACACTGGTGCCGCTGGTAGGTGAAAAACACGCCAAAGGGTTGTTCGGCACTATCGTCGACAACTTCTATCTCGTCGCCTTGATCTTCGCGATGGGTACCAGTCTGGGCCTTGCCACGCCGCTGGTGACCGAGTGTATGCAATGGTTGTTTGGCATTCCGCATACCCTGCAACTGGACGCTATCATCATTACCTGCTGGATTATCCTCAACGCCATTTGCGTCGCTTGCGGTCTGCAAAAAGGGGTACGTATCGCCAGTGACGTGCGTAGTTACCTGAGCTTCCTGATGCTGGGTTGGGTGTTCATTGTCAGCGGTGCCAGCTTCATCATGAACTACTTCACCGATTCGGTGGGGATGTTGCTGATGTATCTGCCGCGCATGTTGTTCTATACCGATCCCATCGCTAAAGGCGGCTTCCCGCAGGGCTGGACCGTGTTCTACTGGGCATGGTGGGTGATTTACGCCATCCAGATGAGTATCTTCCTCGCCCGCATCTCCCGTGGTCGTACTGTGCGTGAACTGTGCTTCGGCATGGTGCTGGGGCTGACAGCGTCAACCTGGATCCTGTGGACCGTGCTCGGTAGTAACACTCTGCTGTTGATGGATAAAAACATCATCAACATTCCAAATCTGATCGAACAGTACGGTGTGGCGCGCGCCATCATCGAAACCTGGGCCGCTCTGCCACTCAGCACCGCCACCATGTGGGGCTTCTTCATCCTCTGCTTTATTGCCACCGTTACGCTGGTTAACGCCTGCTCTTATACCCTGGCGATGTCCACATGCCGCGAAGTACGCGATGGTGAAGAACCACCGCTGCTGGTGCGTATCGGTTGGTCAATTCTGGTTGGCATTATCGGTATTGTTCTGCTGGCGCTCGGCGGCCTGAAACCGATTCAAACCGCCATTATCGCCGGAGGATGCCCGCTGTTCTTCGTCAACATTATGGTGACGCTCTCCTTTATTAAAGACGCGAAACAGAACTGGAAAGATTAATTAACCCCCAAAATATCAAGAGGTTGAAAGATGGATTTTAATTTAAATGATGAGCAGGAACTGTTTGTCGCCGGTATCCGCGAACTGATGGCCAGCGAAAACTGGGAGGCCTATTTTGCCGAGTGCGACCGTGACAGCGTCTACCCGGAACGTTTTGTCAAAGCACTGGCGGATATGGGTATCGACAGTCTGCTGATCCCTGAAGAGCACGGTGGTCTGGACGCGGGGTTTGTTACTCTCGCCGCCGTGTGGATGGAGCTGGGACGTCTGGGGGCACCAACCTATGTGCTGTACCAGTTGCCGGGCGGGTTCAACACCTTCCTGCGCGAAGGCACACAAGAGCAGATCGACAAAATTATGGCTTTCCGCGGCACCGGTAAGCAGATGTGGAACTCAGCGATTACCGAACCGGGCGCGGGCTCCGACGTGGGTAGCCTGAAAACGACTTATACCCGTAGAAATGGTAAGATTTATCTTAATGGTAGTAAGTGTTTTATTACCAGCAGCGCCTACACCCCGTACATCGTGGTGATGGCGCGCGACGGGGCTTCTCCGGACAAACCTGTCTACACCGAATGGTTTGTTGATATGAGCAAACCGGGCATCAAAGTGACCAAACTTGAGAAGCTCGGTCTGCGTATGGATAGCTGCTGTGAAATCACCTTTGACGACGTGGAACTGGACGAGAAAGACATGTTCGGTCGGGAAGGTAACGGCTTTAACCGCGTCAAAGAAGAGTTCGACCATGAACGTTTCCTGGTAGCCCTCACCAACTACGGTACGGCGATGTGCGCCTTTGAAGATGCGGCGCGCTACGCCAATCAGCGCGTGCAGTTTGGCGAGGCTATTGGTCGTTTCCAGTTGATTCAGGAAAAATTCGCCCACATGGCGATCAAATTAAACTCCATGAAAAACATGCTGTATGAAGCAGCGTGGAAAGCAGACAACGGCACCATCACCTCTGGCGATGCAGCGATGTGCAAATACTTCTGCGCCAATGCGGCATTTGAAGTTGTGGATAGCGCAATGCAGGTGCTGGGCGGTGTCGGGATTGCGGGCAACCACCGCATCAGCCGCTTCTGGCGTGACCTGCGTGTAGACCGCGTTTCCGGAGGATCTGACGAAATGCAGATCCTGACGCTGGGTCGTGCGGTGCTGAAGCAATACCGCTAAGTCCGTGCGCTGCCTGATGCGACGCTGACGCGTCTTATCAGGCCTACGGGAGCACGAATGTAGGCCGGATAAAGCGTTTACGCCGCATCCGGCAGTCATGCGCTACATAAATTTTTCAGGAGCTAATAATGGATCATCTACCCATGCCGAAATTCGGGCCGTTGGCCGGATTGCGCGTTGTCTTCTCCGGTATCGAAATCGCCGGGCCGTTCGCCGGACAAATGTTCGCAGAATGGGGGGCGGAAGTTATCTGGATCGAGAACGTCGCCTGGGCCGACACCATTCGCGTTCAACCGAACTACCCGCAACTCTCCCGCCGCAATTTGCACGCGCTGTCGTTAAATATTTTCAAAGATGAAGGCCGCGAAGCGTTTCTGAAATTAATGGAAACCACCGATATCTTCATCGAAGCCAGTAAAGGTCCGGCCTTTGCCCGTCGTGGCATTACCGATGAAGTACTGTGGCAGCACAACCCGAAACTGGTTATCGCTCACCTGTCCGGTTTTGGTCAGTACGGCACCGAGGAGTACACCAATCTTCCGGCCTATAACACTATCGCCCAGGCCTTCAGTGGTTACCTGATTCAGAACGGTGATGTTGACCAGCCAATGCCTGCCTTCCCGTATACCGCCGATTACTTTTCTGGCCTGACCGCCACCACGGCGGCGCTGGCAGCACTGCATAAAGTGCGTGAAACCGGTAAAGGCGAAAGTATCGACATCGCCATGTATGAAGTGATGCTGCGTATGGGCCAGTACTTCATGATGGATTACTTCAACGGCGGCGAAATGTGCCCGCGCATGAGCAAAGGTAAAGATCCCTACTACGCCGGTTGCGGTCTGTATAAATGTGCCGACGGCTACATCGTGATGGAACTGGTGGGCATTACCCAAATTGAAGAGTGCTTTAAAGATATTGGCCTCGCACATCTGCTTGGCACGCCAGAAATCCCGGAAGGCACTCAGCTTATCCACCGTATCGAATGCCCTTACGGCCCACTGGTAGAAGAAAAACTCGATGCCTGGCTGGCGGCACATACCATCGCAGAAGTTAAAGAACGCTTTGCCGAACTGAATATCGCCTGTGCCAAAGTACTGACCGTACCGGAACTGGAAAGCAATCCACAGTATGTGGCTCGCGAATCAATCACTCAGTGGCAAACGATGGATGGTCGCACCTGCAAAGGGCCGAACATCATGCCGAAATTCAAAAATAACCCCGGACAAATCTGGCGCGGAATGCCCTCACATGGCATGGACACGGCTGCCATTTTGAAAAATATCGGCTACAGCGAAAACGACATTCAGGAGTTGGTCAGCAAAGGTCTGGCCAAAGTTGAGGACTAAACGCGTGGCGTCAGTCGGCTTGCCTGACTAGCGCCCGCCCAATAACAAACGAACAAAAATGGATAGAGGTGCAATGGATATCATTGGCGGACAACATCTACGTCAAATGTGGGACGATCTTGCGGACGTTTACGGTCATAAAACGGCGCTGATTTGTGAATCCAGCGGCGGAGTCGTTAACCGGTATAGTTATCTTGAGTTAAATCAGGAGATTAACCGCACGGCAAACCTGTTTTATACGCTGGGGATTCGCAAAGGCGACAAGGTTGCACTACATCTCGACAACTGCCCGGAATTTATCTTTTGCTGGTTCGGGCTGGCAAAAATTGGCGCGATTATGGTGCCGATTAACGCCCGCCTGTTACGCGAGGAAAGCGCGTGGATCCTGCAAAATAGCCAGGCGTGCCTGCTGGTAACCAGTGCGCAATTCTATCCTATGTATCAACAGATTCAGCAGGAAGATGCCACTCAATTGCGGCACATTTGCCTGACAGATGTGGCACTTCCCGCTGATGATGGCGTGAGTTCGTTTACTCAACTGAAAAATCAACAACCTGCCACCTTGTGCTATGCACCGCCGCTATCGACTGACGATACGGCGGAAATTCTCTTCACCTCCGGCACCACCTCCCGACCGAAAGGTGTGGTGATTACCCATTACAACCTGCGCTTCGCTGGATATTACTCCGCCTGGCAGTGTGCACTGCGTGACGATGACGTCTACCTGACGGTAATGCCTGCGTTTCATATCGATTGCCAGTGTACTGCGGCGATGGCGGCGTTTTCTGCCGGGGCCACCTTTGTGCTGGTCGAGAAATACAGCGCCCGCGCCTTCTGGGGACAGGTACAGAAGTACCGCGCCACCGTTACCGAATGTATTCCGATGATGATCCGTACGTTGATGGTGCAGCCGCCTTCAGCGAACGATCGGCAACACCGCCTGCGGGAAGTGATGTTTTATCTCAACTTGTCGGAGCAGGAAAAAGATGCGTTTTGTGAACGCTTCGGCGTTCGCTTGCTGACGTCTTATGGGATGACGGAAACCATTGTGGGCATTATCGGCGATCGCCCTGGCGATAAACGACGCTGGCCGTCGATTGGTCGAGCGGGGTTTTGCTACGAAGCGGAGATCCGCGACGATCACAATTGCCCGCTCCCGGCAGGTGAGATCGGTGAAATCTGTATTAAAGGCGTACCAGGGAAAACCATCTTCAAAGAGTATTTTCTCAACCCGAAAGCCACTGCGAAAGTGCTGGAAGCTGATGGCTGGCTGCATACCGGCGATACCGGATACCGCGACGAAGAAGGCTTTTTTTATTTCGTCGATCGCCGCTGCAATATGATCAAACGCGGTGGCGAGAATGTCTCCTGCGTGGAGCTGGAAAATATCATCGCCACCCATCCGAAAATTCAGGACATCGTGGTTGTGGGTATTAAAGATTCGATTCGCGATGAAGCCATCAAAGCATTTGTGGTGCTGAATGAAGGTGAAACATTGAGCGAAGAGGAATTTTTCCGCTTCTGCGAACAAAATATGGCGAAATTTAAAGTGCCCTCTTATCTGGAGATCAGAAAAGATCTGCCACGTAATTGCTCGGGGAAAATAATTAGAAAGAATCTGAAATAAATGAAACGGCAGGGAACTACCCTGCCAGCTAATAATCACGCTCTAAAACAATATGCATTTTTTGCAGGAATGTTGTCGTCCCTGAAAAAGCAAAAATGGAGAAAAGGAATGAGTGAATCATTACATCTGACCCGCAATGGATCAATTCTGGAAATTACCCTTGATCGTCCAAAAGCGAATGCTATTGATGCAAAAACCAGCTTTGAAATGGGCGAAGTATTTCTAAATTTCCGTGACGATCCGCAATTACGTGTCGCCATTATTACCGGTGCCGGAGAGAAGTTCTTTTCCGCGGGCTGGGATTTAAAAGCGGCAGCAGAAGGCGAAGCACCGGATGCTGACTTTGGTCCGGGTGGTTTTGCGGGATTAACCGAAATTTTCAATCTCGACAAACCGGTTATCGCAGCTGTGAACGGCTATGCCTTTGGCGGCGGCTTTGAACTGGCGCTGGCGGCAGATTTTATTGTTTGTGCCGATAACGCCAGCTCCCCCCTGCCGGAAGCCAAACTGGGTATCGTTCCTGACAGCGGCGGCGTGCTGCGTCTGCCGAAGATCCTGCCGCCTGCCATCGTCAATGAAATGGTGATGACCGGCAGACGAATGGGCGCAGAAGAGGCGCTGCGTTGGGGGATAGTCAACCGCGTGGTTAGCCAGGCGGAACTGATGGATAACGCCCGCGAACTGGCGCAGCAGCTGGTTAACAGCGCTCCGCTGGCGATTGCGGCGCTGAAAGAGATCTACCGCACCACCAGCGAAATGCCGGTAGAAGAAGCGTATCGCTATATTCGCAGCGGCGTGTTGAAACACTATCCATCGGTTCTGCATTCGGAGGATGCCATTGAAGGGCCGCTGGCGTTTGCCGAGAAGCGCGATCCGGTGTGGAAAGGACGTTAACAACCGTGAGCTATTACGCCTTTGAGGGGTTAATTCCGATAGTTCACCCGACGGCGTTTGTCCATCCCAGTGCAGTATTGATTGGCGATGTGATTGTGGGAGCCGGTGTCTACATCGGCCCACTCGCCTCACTGCGTGGTGACTACGGGCGGTTGATCGTGCAAGCGGGAGCCAATATTCAGGATGGCTGCATTATGCATGGCTACTGCGACACTGACACCATCGTTGGGGAAAACGGCCATATCGGGCACGGAGCGATCCTGCATGGTTGTGTGATTGGTCGCGATGCATTGGTCGGGATGAACAGCGTGATTATGGATGGCGCGGTCATTGGCGAAGAGAGCATTGTTGCCGCCATGAGCTTTGTCAAAGCAGGCTTTCACGGCGAGAAACGCCAGTTGTTGATGGGTACGCCAGCCCGCGCTGTACGCAGTGTTAGTGACGACGAGTTACACTGGAAACGGTTGAATACCAAAGAGTATCAGGATCTTGTCGGGCGCTGTCATGCATCGTTACATGAAACGCAGCCGTTGAGGCAAATGGAGGAAAATCGCCCCCGTTTGCAGGGGACAACGGATGTGACGCCTAAACGGTGATCTTGCCGGATGCGGCGTAAACGCCTTATCCAACTCTGCTGGAGAGCAACCGTAGGCCGGATAAGATGCGCCAGCATCGCATCCGGCGATAGCTGTCGGATGCGGCATAAACGCCTTATCCAACCCGGCTGGAGAGCAACCGTAAGCCGGATAAGATGCGCCAGCATCGCATCCGGCGACCAGGTCGCACGGTATCATCGAAATGACATTAACGACGCATACTCTTTGACAACATCATCTGCCACTTCTGCTCGCGGTTAAGTTCCGTGAGCGGAACGGCAGGAATACGCGGTGTCTTTCTTACGCCGACTAATTTTTCCCGACTGTTATTGCGCAGGCGCGCGTAAATTTGCTCATCGATATCGACCACTTTAACCAGTCGCTGACACTGGCATCCCCGCCCTTCCAGCTTATTAGGGATCATCTTAACTTCGCAGCTTATTTCTGTGACTTCCGACAGAATATAAGTCAGGGTATTAACCGCCTTGCTGTGTTCAATATCGAAATGAATAGAGATCTCTCTTGCTATCACCCACCGATTTTCAGCCATCATCCATTCGGCGATTAACAAGTAGAGTGGTTTTTCAACATATCCTTCACACATACGAACTCCAGTTTCACAAATTAAAAGTCTGGCTATGACTCGTTTTGAAGCAATTAAACAAGGCCATATTAAAATTGTGGATATATCGATAGTATGCAACTTCACCGTCGATAAGTGTGAGCTAAATCCTGCTTATGTCATCAAAAATATCGATTCCCCAAAAGATTTACTTAATGGGCAAAAAAAAACGGTCCTCATCAGAGAACCGTATTAGTTATTCGATCAAATTAGCGGATGAAAAATATCTGCCATGACACGCTATTATTTGATCTGTGCGTGCATTTCCTGCACCGAAATTACTTTTTCAGTCGCATCGGCATTCAGCGCCATCGCGGTGGCAAAGCCGCCGTTCAGGGTGGTGTCGTAATGCACTTTATATTGCAGCGCACTGCGACGAATCACGCGGGAGTCTTCAATCGCACGACGACCTGAGGTGGTGTTGATGATGTAGGTATATTCGCCATTCTTGATACGGTCCTGAATGTGCGGACGGCCTTCATGCACCTTGTTTACCAGACGCGGGTTGATACCTGCTTCGCCCAGCACAATCGCCGTGCCGTGGGTCGCATCCAGCTCGAAGCCCTGTTTCAGCAGTTTTGCCGCCAGGTCCACCACGCGTTCTTTATCGCCTTCGCGCACGGAAAGCAGCGCACGACCGTGTTTCTTCATGGTGGAGTTGCTGCCCAGCTGCGCTTTGGCGAACGCTTCAGCGAAGGTGCGGCCCACGCCCATGACTTCCCCGGTAGAGCGCATTTCTGGCCCTAACAGCGGGTCAACACCCGGGAATTTATTGAACGGCAGCACCACTTCTTTCACCGAGTAGTACGGCGGGATAACTTCTTTGGTTACGCCCTGCTCAGCCAGCG
>OBVX01000762.1_pt1 | contig 14530 bp, 15 predicted proteins | sample 1495161 | NCBI WGS metagenome assembly OBVX01 (sample SAMEA2580023, study PRJEB22360) | human gut metagenome | reverse complement strand
CCTGCGGCTGCTGCGGTTCCTCATTCGGCTTCTGTGGCACCTCTGATTTTCCCTCTGTTTCTTTTTCAGTATCTTTCTTGGTGTCTTTCTTTTTATCCGCTGATTTTTTCTTTCCGTCAGACATTTCTGCCTGCTTCTGTGCATCTTTCTTCAGCGCTCTCTTTTCTTTCCAGGTAACATCCTCTTCTTCAAAAAGATGATTTAGATCCAACACATGGTCACGTGCATTGAGATTTTCAATCTCTGCCACCTCATCCGACACCGGTGTTTTCTTCTGCTGTTCTTTCTCATCCCCCTGGAAGTGTTCCCACAAAGCGATCCCACTTCCAAGCAGTATGCAAAAGCCAATTCCGGCGATTGCACCTGCCATCCTCTTTTTTCTCTGCATTCGTTGTCTCTCCTTCTTATCACTTTTCTTTCCCATCCAAAAGATTGTCTAATTTCCCTCAGCATTGCCGGATCCATCTAATACGATTTTATGATCACAACATGCGAATGCTGCCACCTTATGGGAAATGCATAAAATGGTCTTTGATTTCATCTGTTTTAAATTGTTTAACACCTGTTCTTCTGTCTTCTCGTCCAGCGCCGAGGTGCATTCATCCAAGAGAAGAACCGGAGCATCACTTAAGAGTGCCCGCGCAATTGCGATCCGCTGGATCTGCCCTTCGGAAAGCCCATTTCCTCTTTCCCGCAGCACCGTATCCAATCCATCCGGGAGCTCCTGAATATATTCCCAGATACATGCCATCTTTGCCGCCGTACAAATCTCCTCTTCCGATACCTGTCTTCCGGAAAAAACAAGATTTTCACGGATGGTTCCTGATAAGATCATATTCCCTTGCGGCACGTAGGCAAACATCTTTCTTGTCCCGGCATCCGCCGGTATCTTTTTCTTCCCAAGATCAAAATAAATCTGTCCTTCCTCACATTGAAGCAAACCAAGCAGCAACTTCATCATCGTGCTTTTGCCTGCACCAGAAGGACCGGCAACTGCCGTCAGACTTCCCTTTTCCAAGCGTACAGAAAAATCTTCCAGCACGCTTCGGTTCTCGTAGGAGAATCCAACCTCTTCAAAGACAATCGCCTGCATCTCTTCAGAAATTTTTTCAAAATCCTCTTCCACGGAAAATGTCTCTTCTTCCTCAATCTGCTCCAAATCCATCAATCGTTCCGCCGATCCGATCATACTATAATATTGAGGAATCAGCCCGGAAAGATTTCGGAACGGCGCCCGGATCTGCCCGATGATCTGCAGAAAAGCTGTCAATGTCCCGAAAGTCAGCAATCCTCTGGAAATCTGAATCGCACCCCATGCCAGAGCCGCATAATATCCTGCCGTAAACATGACATAGACGATGGTATTCGCCAGATTGCTGACTGCATTCCGCTTCTTTTTTATCTGATAATGGATCTCCTGATAATTGGTAAGTTTTTGTTCCATCATCTCTTCATTGGAAAAAGACTTGATGACCATAAGATTTTCGATACATTCCTGCAAAAATGCGCGTACCTGCCCTCCACTTTCCTGCACTTCCTTATGAAAATGGCGAAATCTCTCACTGTAAATCCTATTTCCGATACATACCACAACCCCGATCAGCAAGATCACAAGCGTAAATCGAAAATCAATCCGAAATAGAATCAGCAGCCCCACAGACAGTTTTGTCCCAAGGGAGATCAGCTGTGGCAAAATACCGACAATCCCTGCAACTACAAGCTCTACATCACTTGTCAGTCGATTCATAATCTCTCCAGAATGAATACCGCTGATCTCCAGATACGGTTTCCTTAAAATCGCCGCGAACATTCTGCGCTTCAGTTCCATCTCCAGTTTGCCTGAAACACGGACACGGATATTACTGTTTACGATATTCAGAATCGCCTGGAGGCCAATGAGCTCTACAAGGATCAGACAATATCTCCAAAGGCTTCCTTGTCTGCTGCCGGATGCCACATCAAGAAGTGTGCTGGAGATCAGTGCAAGCAGAAGGAAACTTCCGGCAATGGCTGCGCTGACACCTGCCAACAGTGCAACTGCCCACAGATGTTTTTTGCTGCATCGGTAGATCCAGCTTATCGGTTTTTGTTCCATTTCCTTCTCAATCCTTTCCATCCTCTCCACACTAGATCTGTCAGTCTTATGATCCATTTTCTCGCTCGGACTGAACTGCACCAAATCTTTACATAGATCCGATATCTCCTATCCTTTCTGCAATCGACATAATCCTCTCCCCGGTAAAATCCTCGCAACACTCCAAGCACTTGTTCCTCCTGAATTCCATGCTCCGGTATCCACTGATGATCCCCACAGAGGATATACCCTTCTGTGTCTCTTCCGATGACTCGATGAAGAATATAAGATCCATTCTTCCTTCGATAGAGAATCACCTCACTGGTTTCCACGATTCCCTCCGGCCGAACGAGATGCAAGATATCCTTCTGCGGTCTGATGCAGGGAAGCATACTGATCCCAGATGCCGCTGTAAATAATTCCCCGTCTTCTAAAAGAATCTGCTCCATTTTCTTGCGCATCGTATGTTCCGCCTACACTTCTAGAATGCCAGCCTCTAAGAGTCTGGTGACAAATGTATGTACATCGTTTTTCGCCTGTTCCTCTGTCATCTCATATTGATCCAGCATCCTCTCTGTCAGCGCTTCTTCTGTCAGATCCCTCTCAAGCGCTTTCCAGAGAAAAGCCCCCGTCTGGTTCATCTGAATCATTCCTTTGAACTCATTTGTCTGTGCTCCAACCGGAACTACAACATATTTTCCTGCCACTTCCCGCATAAAAAATCCATTTTTAATTCTCATATTCCTTCTCCTCTCATACTTTCATATGCCATCTTTGCGGCATCTTCTGAAATCGTACACCGCATCTGATAGACCGGGACTTCTTTAAAAAGTTCATCCAGCATCTCTAACAGCCTCTCTGCCATCTCCTGCCTGCGCGGAACAAGTGTCTGCCGCATCAAAAGCAGTACCGCCTCCTGGGGCTCCATACGCCGGATCTCGTTTGTTTTCCCACGCCCCAGCATACAGATTCCCTGCAGTTTCCCCTTGCGGTTCAACTGCTCATCGGTCTTCCCGCTAAACGGTGTGCCGTAGACGACCCAGCCATCCACCTCTTTTCTGACTGCCGGCTTGTCGTCATTGATGATCAATGCCCGCTCGGTTCCAAAATATTTCTGCCACTGTTTTGTATGGGTAGATTTTCCTGTTCCACTGTCCGCAGAAAACAGATAAACTCTGCCATCCACTTCCACCGCAGATGCATGGATCATCATCCCGCCCTGCAAAAGAAGCTTGCGGTAAAATTCCAATCCCACAAAAATATATTCACACTCTTCTAATGTCAGATGAGACTGCTCTGCCTGTTTCTGTATACAGAGTTCCTCTGTCATCGTCAGTGTGATCTGCGTCTTCGCATCCCCATCAAAGCGGTATGACTCCATCTTCTTTCTCAGAAACTCATAGATCGGCTCATACTCTACAATGCAATCCGCAATCTGATATCGCATTCCTCTTCTCCCTTCTGAAAAAGGACCTGGAAGTTTCGCTTCCAGGTCCTTAATTGACTAATCTATGATAACTTTTACTTTTTGCAACTAGCCTATCTTTCTAATCCCCTTCTACAAGTAATTTCCGGTAAATTATACCTTATTTTCTGATATCTCTGCAACTCTTTTTCATCCGTGTTTTTCACCATTTTTTCTTCCTATTTTTCTTATTTTTCGCTCTTTTTCACAGATGCTTTTACTCGTAAAGTCCTGCCGCCCTGCATACGCGATCCATCTGGTCTACCTGTTCGGTCACCGCAGCGCTCTTTAAGGCCTCCCGCCCTTTTCTATTTGCAAAAATGGTCTTCGTGACCAAACGCCAGATCCATGCTGTGGGCAACAAAAATGCATGCCGTCTCACTGCCGGAGAAAGTTCTTTCATTGCTTCCAAAGGCGGGAAAAGCATTGTCAGCACCAACCGTATTCGTGTCCTTCGGATTTGTTTTTTCTCCCCGCCCTCTTTTAAGAGTCTCGCTCCCATATGATTTTCCATCGTGCCGTATGCCCCACTGCCAATGATATGTTCCAAAAGAATATTTCCATCAAAAAACGATTCGTCTTCCTCCATACACTGCTGTAAAAAGCGCTGCATCGTTTCGGAAAACTTCAAAAGTCTCCCTCGCTCCAGATACGCTTCGACCTTTTTCCAGTCGCAACTGTCTTTTTTCTTCTGTGCAAACACAAAAAGATCCAACAGCATCCGGATTCCAATTCCTCCGTACTTCAAGTGCTTTGCCATATGACCGATCATATATACATAATACTCTTCCCAAGGCATCTGATACGCAAACGCAAAACCTTCCTTTCGGATACATTTGCTCCAAATATCCTCTAAAAGTACGTCTAGCTCCCGATTCTCCGTTGAGCAGTCCCAATGAATCTCAACCGTCATAAAAGGATTCCGCACATAGACATCGTGATGCCCTCCTCCATGTTCCAAAGTATATCCAAGCGACTCCAGAATCGCCCGAATCTCGCCCTGCTGCTCTTTCTGACACAAAATATCAAGATCTGTGAGAAAACGCATATCAGGAGAAGGGTACTCCTTTTTCAACTGAGCTCCCTTTAATGGGAGATGCTCGATTTGTTCTTCCTCAAACTTCTGTTGGATCTCCTGCAAAGAAAAATACTGGTTAGCCTCTCTCGCAATCCCTTTCTGCTGCGCCTTTTGCATTGCACAGACCACATCCGCAGGGATTTTCTCCTGTTCCTGCAGTGGTAAAATTCCATAGGATACTAGATTGTCAATCTTCTGATACTTGCACAACTGCTGCAAATACTTCCAGTCAAGCCCTTCGACCTCTATCGTTATTGGTTCTTCCAGTAAAACACTCTTGATCAACTGAAAGAGTGCCCTCTGTTCTTTTTCTCTTCTCATCTACGTCTCTCTTTCTCTTTTGATTCTTCCCAATCAAATAGCCGGAGCTTCTTCCACCCCGGCTTTCTTTTCTTATGCGTACTTTCTTACAATCTCCTGCATCTTTGCAAATTGCTGCTCCATCTCATCCACCAGACGGAACTGTGTCCGCGCACGGACAAGGTTGTGTTCTGGATAAGCCGTCTTAAAGTAAGTGTCTCCTTCCAGATAATCTGTCAGGAACCGAATTCCACACTCAAACGTCATCAGACGCGCTCCCCATGGAAGACTCTCGACTTCCTCCGGTGTCAACACATCTTTTGTCGCCTCCAAATATCCTTTCACATACAGCTCATATAAAGAGATATCAAAATGCATCTTATCCAGATCTCGCTCATCTTCCTCCGCTGTCGCCGCACCAAACCGGATGGAATCTCCGAAATCGTTTGCAGCAAGCCCTGGCATGATCGTATCCAGATCAATGATACAAAGTCCCTTTCCGGTCTCTGCATCAAACAAAATATTGTTCAGCTTCGTATCATTGTGTGTCACTCGAAGCGGCAGCGTTCCATTCTCCTGCTGTTCTACTAATACCTTACAATCTTGCTTTCTATCAAGAGCAAATGCAATCTCCGGTCTGCAAGTGATCGCCCTGTTTTTGATATCTCGCTTCAAAGCTTTCTCCAAATTTTCAAACCGTTTCACCGTATTGTGGAAATCCGGGATTGTCTCCTTTAAGCTGGATGCCGGATAATTTCCAAGCTGTTTTAAGAAGTGTCCAAAACTATTTCCAGACTGATAGAACTGATCCGGATCCTCTACAAGCTGATAACATACCGAATTCGAAATATAATTATAACATCTCCACGGCTGTCCCTCATTATCCTCGAAATAGGTACATCCATTCTTTGTCTTAATGCAGGAAAGTGTCTCTCTGTCCGGATCTCCCCCTTCCTCTCGAATGACATTTCTTAGATATTCTGTCACCCCGAAGATGTTCTCCATCACACCTGCCGGATCCTTGAAGACATTATTATTCACCCGCTGAAGAATATAGGCAAATTCATCGCCCTCCTCCGTCGGCATATAGACCGCATACGTCTCGTTAATATGTCCCTCTCCAAATGGCTTCACATAGCTGCACTGAAGACCGAACCCAAATGCATACAGTGCATCTTCCAGATTTCTGCTTGTCACACCGTCAATCTTTCTTCTCGTAGAGAAGATCACTTCTCCCTCTTCAACCTTCTTTCTGGAAGGGATTACGCAGTTCGCCTTTACGACACTGCCCAGTCCGATATGTGCTCCACATCCAACATGAGAATCATGATCTACAACCGCCCCACTGTTGACAAGCACACCATGTTCCACAACTGTATTGGTATTGACAATCGCACTCTGCATAATAAAACTTCCATTGCCGATCACCGCACTAGGACTAACGACCGCTGACGGATGAATGATCGCCGGAACTTGATAGCCCGCTTCCATCAATTTCTCTGTCCAGTATAGCCGCATCCCGCTGTCTCCCAGAGCTGCCACTGCCGTATCGTACTCATTTAAAAATGCCTTATAGTCACAGCACTTTCCAATTACATCCGCTCCCTTTACGGCATCATCTAAAAACACAACCTCTTCGTACCCCAACAATCTTGCTGTTTCCTGGATCATATGGCCAAAACCACCGGCACCTAAAATTAATAAACGTTTCACTTCTTCTTTTGTATGAATCCAAATTGGAAACATACCCCTCCTTCCTATGTAAGATATAAACTTATCATACCACATCTACCAGAAGGCTGCTACAAAAAATATGGAAGTTTCCATATAAAGTAATTGTACAATTTCCCCAAAACTTTCTCTTCCACTTCATCTATCATCTAGAATTCCTCTGTCTATTCTTGAATACTTGCCTGAAACGGCATCGACTTGTTTCCTATCTCGGAGATTTCACAAGAACAGTGAAACCCCCGAAGATTTAGATCTGATCATCAATCAGAAATAGATTTTTCTTACATCTTCTGTACAAACTCTTCCAACGTCTTTGACCGGAAGGCGGTCTGCATCCAATTCTTCAACACTTCCATATCCTGCTGGGCCTGAATCTGCTCCAAGACCTCATCTGGAATGTCTCCGAAACTTTGCAAAAACAAGAGTAGAGTTTCTTTCAAAGTACTTCGTCCTTCTTCACGTCCTTCCTCACGTCCTTTTGCAAATCCTTCTGCACGCTCTTCTTTCAGCATCTCTTCAAAAATCATAAAGCGCTCCTCCATTTCCCGGCTTCCCTTGATCTTGCGGATAAAATTCTGCAGCTGTTCCACATACGGATCATCAAATTCTTCCTCGATTGTTTTGCAATTTCATGTATGACAAAGCATGTCTAACCCATTATGCAATATCGTGAAGTGTAAAATACTTTCCTTTAATTTGATTTTCTCCAAACCATCTTATTCACAACCCCTGTATAGCTCTGAATAATTTTCACAACTTTTGTTGAAACATTTTCTTCCACATAATCTGGAACAGGAATTCCATAATCTCCATTTTCATTCATGGCTACTGCTGTTTCCACTGCTTGCACAAGAGAATCTCCATCTATGCCAGCTAAAACAAAGCATCCTTTATCCAAAGCCTCTGGACGTTCTGTCGAAGTTCGAATACAAACAGCTGGGAATGGATGTCCTACTGATGTGAAGAAACTGGATTCTTCCGGTAAGGTTCCAGAATCAGATACCACTGCAAACGCATTCATTTGCAAACAATTATAGTCATGGAATCCTAATGGTTCATGCTGAATCACACGAGAATCTAATTGAAATCCCGAAGATTGTAGACGATTTCGTGAACGAGGGTGACAAGAATACAAAATTGGCATGTCATATTTTTCTGCAATTTGATTAATTGCATGAAACAGAGACAAAAAATTCTTCTCTGTATCAATATTCTCCTCTCGATGTGCGGAAAGAAGAATATACTTTCCTTTTTCAAGGCCAAGCCTTTCATGGATGTCTGATGACTCAATCTTTTCCAAATTATCATGGAGTACCTCGGCCATAGGCGAACCTGTAACATATGTACGTTCTTTTGGAAGACCACAATCAGCCAAATAACGACGTGCATGTTCGGAATAAGCTAAGTTTACATCAGAAATGATATCTACAATACGTCGATTCGTTTCTTCTGGAAGGCATTCATCTTTGCAGCGATTCCCTGCTTCCATATGAAAAATTGGAATATGAAGTCTCTTAGCTCCGATTACCGAAAGACAAGAGTTTGTATCTCCAAGCACAAGGACTGCATCGGGCTTAATCTCAGCCATTAATTTGTAGGATTCTGAAATAATGTTTCCCATCGTTTCTCCGAGATCAGCGCCCACTGCATTTAAATACACTTCTGGATCTTCTAATTCTAAATCCTTAAAAAAGACACCATTCAGATTATAATCATAATTTTGTCCTGTGTGTGCTAACAAACAATCAAAATATTTTCTACATTTTTTAATTACTGCCGCCAAACGAATAATCTCTGGGCGCGTACCGACAATAATTAAAAGTTTTAATTTCCCATTGTTTTTGAAAGTTACTTTTTTATCCATTTTCGTTACCTCTAAATTTCTATCTTATAATATTGCAGTGGGGCAATTTCTCCAGAATCTACTTTCGTTGCTTTCGGAAGATGATTCTCACCTTTTACAATTGCTCCCGGCGCCAGATGGCATCCTTCTTCTAATATGCAATCATGATCCACCATCGCTCCAATGTTCACAATACACGCCTTCTTTATTTTTGTACCCGTATTCACAATTGCATATGGCATAATGACACATCCATTTTCAATCTCCGACTCCGGGCTTACATAAGCTAATGGGTGAATGATTTTTGCAAGAGGAACGCCTGCATCTGACAGCTTGTTCTCCCACTCTATTCGTCTTTGATTATTTCCAAATGCAGGATACATCTCTGTCTCACCCTCTTTAAATTGCATATAATCTGAACACTTTCCGATGACTTTTTCTCCCTGTGCGTGATCATCCAAGAAAAAAATCTGCTGATATCGGCCTGTCTGTTGTGCAATATCAGCTACAACTCGTCCATGTCCTCCTGCTCCAATTATCATTAATCGCATGTTACTACCTTCTCAAAAAATGTATCTGGATGACTCGGATCAAAGCTTTCATTTGCCCACATTACAGTCACAAGGTTCTCTGTCTCAGACAAATTGATAATATTATGTGTATATCCAGGCAACATATGAATTGCTTCAATTCGATCGCCAGACACTTCAAACTCGATGATTTCATCTGTTCCAATTTTTCTTTCTTGAATAAGACCATGACCGGAAACAACTATAAAAAACTCCCACTTGCTGTTGTGCCAATGTTCTCCCTTTGTGATTCCCGGCTTGCTGATATTGATAGAAACTTGTCCACATTTCTCAGATTTCAGAAGTTCTGTAAAGCTTCCGCGGGTATCCACATTCATCTTTAACGGGAAGCTTACTTTTTCCTTTGGAAGATAAGATAAATAAGTAGAATACAGCTTTTTCGCAAATGAATTATAAGGAATCTCCGGTACTATAAGGCTTTCCGGCTGACTCTTAAATCCATCTAATAAATCTACAATTTCCCCCAATGTCACACGATGTGTTATTGGTGTGTAGCAGTATCTTCCACTCTCCTGTCCTACCGCCTCAATTCCATCAAATTCACAGTGATGTTCGTTTCCTTCCAGAGCATCCAACATTTCCTCTATTAAATCGTCGATATAAAGCAATTCTAACTCTGTACTTCTATCATTCACCTGAATCGGAAGATCATTGGCAATATTATTACAGAAAGTTGCTACTGCACTATTGTAATTCGGTCTGCACCATTTCCCAAATAAATTCGGGAAACGATAAATCAATACTTTTGCTCCTGTTTCCTTTCCATAGTCAAAGAACAATTCTTCTCCTGCAAGCTTACTCTTACCATAATCCGAAGTTCCATATCGTCCGATTAATGTAGCCTGAATAGAACTTGATAACATTACCGGGCAGGTATTCTTATATTTTTTCAAAGTATCTAATAATGTAGATGCAAACCCCAAATTTCCTTCCATAAATTCAGATTGATCTTTGGGACGATTCACACCTGCAAGGTTAAATACAAAATCACACTTTTGACAATAGGTATCCAGTTCTTCTAATGTAGACTCAATATCATATTCAAAAATTTCTTCAATTTTTAAATCTCTAGTGCGATTCTTTCCTTCTTTAATATTGTATAAGTTCGCTACGAGATTCTTCCCTACAAATCCGTTTGCTCCTGTCACTAAAATTTTCATTGCTTTATCCCTTCCATCCCTATGTTAACCACTATATTCCTTGATAAAATTTAATGCGAGACTATCTACTCTCCCATGCTTTCAACTCTTCACGAATGTAACTTAATTCCAATAATTTGTCTTTTACTTGCTCCACCGTCCACAAGTCTGTATTGCTGGAATTAAATTCTGTCAGTTTATTTCGCTCAACATCTCCGTCTTTGAAATATTTATCATAATTCAAATCTCTCTTATCACAAGGTACACGATAGAAGTTCCCCATGTCAATTGCATTGGCACATTCTTCGTTCGTGAGAAGTGTTTCATACATCTTCTCTCCATGACGGATACCGATGACTTTAATCGCTTCCTCTGAATGGAATAATTCCTTTACTGCCTGAGCAAGTACTTCAATGGTGCATGCAGGCGCTTTCTGTACCATAATATCCCCTGACTCTGCATTTTGGAACGCAAATACTACAAGTTCTACCGCTTCTTCCAAACTCATAACAAATCGAGTCATCGAAGGTTCTGTAATTGTAATCGGATTTCCAGCTTTCATCTGTTCAATCCAAAGTGGCACTACTGATCCTCTGGAACATAACACATTCCCATAACGTGTACAGCAAATGCTTGTCTTGTCTGGAGATACCGTCCTGGATTTTGCCACAATCACCTTCTCCATCATCGCTTTACTTGTACCCATAGCATTTACCGGATATGCCGCCTTATCTGTAGATAAGCAAATAATTTTCTTCACACCTGCTTCAATTGCTGCCGTTAAAACATTCTCTGTACCAAGAACATTCGTCTTGACTGCTTCAATCGGAAAGAATTCACAAGACGGAACCTGCTTCAAAGCTGCTGCATGAAAAATATAATCCACACCATGTATTGCATTGCGAACAGACTGAATGTCACGCACATCACCTATGTAAAACTTAATCTTATTACTTAGTTCCGGGTATTTCGCCTGATATTCATGACGCATATCATCTTGCTTCTTCTCATCGCGTGAGAAAATACGAATCTCCTTGATATCTGTATCAAGGAAACGATTTAAAACTGCATTTCCGAAGGATCCTGTCCCTCCGGTGATTAATAATATTTTTTCCTTAAAAGTACTCATAGATTTTTTCCTCCCCGACCCATGCATTTTATACGTTTACTTATTTTTTAACAAATATAAATTTTATCCTAATTCATCTGATTTCTTCTATACATGCAATTACATTATTAACTTTTAAAACCTCAAACAATTTCATACCTATAATCGCAATAGCAAAATATATAGCAAATATTATTCCTATTATTAAAACAATCCACGTAACAACCAGATACCCTGATTCTGTTGCTATCCACGCAGACCTATCTTTCATAAAAAATTTGAATATAAAAACATGACTATGCAAAATGTAAATATCAAAAACGAGTGTTGACATTAAAATAATACTCTGCTCAAGAAACCTATTTATTCTTAATCATTTTTATTTCTTTGCCTACTTCACTTTGGTCCTATGTCAAGATTTAGTACAAATTAAAATGAGAAATTTATCCCCATTTTAACCTGCCAGAAGCTTAGCCTTAGTGTGTGTTCTTTCATACACTCGTTCGAAGGCATCTGGCGACATATAATCGCAATGACTGTGAATTCATTTGGTATTATAGAAAACTTCCAAATATTCAACAAACGGTATGACTGCTTATAAACACGGATTTTAAAGCGGTTCAGCCATTCTCGTTTGATAACAGAATAGAACGATTCAATGCATGTATTATCCCACGGAAATGCTTTCTTCGAATAACTGCGCTGCATACTTTCAGTTACTTTTTTATATTCCTTTGCAGCATACTGACTGCCACGATCCAAGTGGATGATTAATGACTAGTCAATATTTCGGCAGCTTTGGCCTTGTTTACAATATCAATCACACAAGATACCAGCAGTGTTTCTGAAAGTGTACAGACTATGATTTTTCTGGAAAATAAGTCCATAATACTTGTTAGATAGACAAATCCGTCTATTGTCTAGATGTATGTGATATCCGAACATCAAACGGCATTTGAAAGGTCAGGATTAAACTGTTCATCAAGGATATTTTGTAATTCTGTGCTGAAATCAGAATCTTTTGTGGTGATGGTCCATGGTTTGCTCCACTGAGCACGGATTCCCATTTGGCGCATATATGTACCAACGGTTCTTTCCGAAATGACTTCACCAGTTTTTCGAAGTTCTACAGTGATTTTCGGAGCACCGTAGTTCTGCTTGGAATCATCATAAATATCCTGTATTTTTGCTTTTACAGCTTTACGACGTTTTTCTGTATCAGAAGGTACGTGGTGGAGCCATGCAAGATATCCTGAGCGAGAGACGCCTAAAAATTTCAACATTCCGGAGACGGAAACCTGGCGTCCAGCCTTTTGGGCAGCTTCTGTCTTCTCAGTCACTTCGAGATAAATGGCTTCCGTCATTTTCCCAGAATGTTGATTGCTTTTTTTAATACATCAAGTGCATCTTGGGCATCACGTAATTCACGTCTGAGACGGGCGATTTCCTTCTGTTCATCGGATGCGTAATTACCAGAACCCCGAACAGGAATATCACCGGATTCACGGAAGTCTTTCAGCCACTTTGTTAGTGTGCTGTATCCGATGCCAAGATTTTCTGCACATCCACGTACACCGAGATCTTTATGATCTTGATAATACCGGATTGCATCAAGTTTAAATTGTTTGTCATGTTGCATTGCCATATGAGATCCTCCTTCAGCATGTCTCTATTGTACCATGTTAATATGTATTTGGAATTTCTCATTTTGGCTTGTACTATTTATATTCTAGCACCACAACGGGCACAGTCAGGAGTGTATTCATTTACACACTCTGTGATCCATTTGGCACCATCGCAGGTGACAACCCTGATGCTGGATAGTTGCTCTGGAGTCAGCTGTTTATAAAACTTTTCAAGGACGGATTTGCCATGGCCTTCTGATGCCCATACAACCGTGTTAGTATCGTGATTAACGATTACTGTGATGTACTTGTGACCCTTTTTATAACTGGTTTCATCAATGCCAATATTAACCAGACCATCAAGTCTTCTTGAACGCTCTGGTTCTAAATCGTGAAGAGCGCGATTGACACAGCGGCCTACAGTTTCCCAGTCTACTCTCATGAAGTATGATGTGGTACTTCTTGGAAGATAGGATGCAAACCATGCAACGGTAAGGTCGAAATCCTTGGTAAATCTGCTACCTGGATATGCCCATGGAACTTCGGCAACATATACCCCATGTTCAGGGCAGTTGATCCGATGAGTCTGGTATTCAACTTCGACCAGAATACCACCCCAGTCCAGACCTCTCCAGATAGTTGGTCTGCTGGAATGTTTATCATAAACAGGGCATGATTTATGGCAGAATGGGCAGTTGTTCTCGTGCCATTTATTAGGTCTGGCTTTGATACGGATGTGTTTCATGCCATCCTCATCAGAATAAAGATTAAAATTTTCTATCACTGTGTTCTTGACATTAAGAACATTCTTGCATAATGTATTAGCAGAAACCATTTGCGTTATCCTTTTTTCTATTTGCTTGGTCGCTAATACATTAAAGGAAACCAAATGGTTTTTTCAATATGTAAATGTAAATTTATGGTGTTTGGCTTCCACCATTATGCCAGAAGCCTCAAATTTAATTTTGATAAAAATGAAACAGGAATTATCGCACCATATAAAAATCAGGTAAAGGCCACAGCTAATCAAGTTGATGGAATAGACGTTGATACTGTACATAAGTTTCAAGGAAAAGAAAAGGATAATATTATTATATCAACGGTTGATGATGAGATATCTGATTTTGCAGATGATCCATATTTGATTAATGTGGCTGTGTCAAGGGCAAAGAAGAAACTTATATTAGTTGTTACTGGAAATGAGCAATCAAAAGAGAGTAATATTATTGATCTGATTAATTATATTGAATATAATAATTTTGAGGTTATAGATAGTCAAATTTATTCAATTTTTGATTATTTGTATAAGCAGTATTCTGAAGAAAGAAAAGAATTTTTAAAAAATCACAAGAAGATATCAGAATATGATTCGGAAAATTTAATGTACGTATTAATTGAAGAACTGCTGAGAGACAGCAGGTATTCCAGTTTGGATGTTGTTTGCCATTTTCCGATGAACATGTTAATAAGAAATCTGGAGTTATTAAATGAGCAGGAATGCAAATATGCTATGAATCCAGCGACGCATATAGATTTTCTTATATACAACAGAATTAGCAAAAAGCCGGTGTTGGCAA
>OBVX01000759.1_pt1 | contig 14633 bp, 9 predicted proteins | sample 1495161 | NCBI WGS metagenome assembly OBVX01 (sample SAMEA2580023, study PRJEB22360) | human gut metagenome | reverse complement strand
GTATACACGGGTTATCAGGTTCAGTTATTTTCGGGAAACCGCCTGCCGATTCCGCGAGAGCGTTATGCAGTGGTGGAAATGCAGTATGAGGAGTGGAAAAACAGAAATGATTGATTTTGTGGAAAATCTGTTTTTTATTTTAATTGAGACGATATGTTGCTGTCTGTATTTTCAAACGTTTTCAAAATTTCGGTTTACAAAGAAAATACAAATCTTGCAATTTATTGGGCTGACAGGGTGTATGACAGCGGTAATCTATCTTTTTGCAACAATTCCTTTTTGGAAAATGCCAACAGTCTGGTTTTTATTTGCGGTATCGATGTATGGAATGTTTCAAATGAAATTTTTCGAAGCATTGGGAATGGGAGCTTTGTACTATGCCCTTCTTCTGGTTGTGGATGTATTGGCATATGCCTGTAATGACATTTTGCAATTTCGTATGGGAGGGGAAACAAAAGTGTATGGGTGGAAAGCATGGCTGATTGCATTGCTTGGGAAAATGTTCTTATTTATAATTATTCTTTTGGTAAGACGAATATTCGGGAAATCGGCAGTAGAAACACTCTCGAAGAGAGAATGGATAAAGTTTCTGGTATTTCCGATATTCACCATTTTTATGATCGCATGGATGCTGGTGGTCGTTCAGAGTTCACAGGCGGGATCTGGAAAAATCCCTATAGTGTTGGCATTTTCACTGGTAGGACTCAATGTTTTTATTTATGGATTGCTCTATGATATCCTTCAGAAAGAAGTCAGGACAAGAGAATATATGGTGTCCATGGCGAAAGCAGAGGGAAAAATACAATTATATCAAAAGCAGACGGCTTTTATACATGATTACCAGAATCAGATGCAGTGTGTCAGAACATTGCTGATGAAAAAAAATTACAAGGAGGCAGAGCAGTATTTGGAGCAGATGTGTAATGTGGGTGCGGATGTATGGAATGTTATTGATACGAATCATATGATCGTAAATGCGGTTCTCAACGCAAAATATCAGGAAGCACAGGAAAGTGGAATTGGAGTTACGATAAAGATTAATGATTTATCTGGCTGGAGGATGGCTTACAATGATGTGACGATATTGCTTGCAAATTTGCTTGATAATGCAATTGAAGCCTGCAAATTATGCGAAGACAAAAAGCATATCTGGTTTAAATGTGTTCAGGAATCGGGAAAAATTATTTTATCCGTAAAAAATACATATTGCGAAATGAATAGGAAAAAGAAAGAGGGACTACACGGAATAGGATTAAAAAATGTAGAACATGTGATCACATCTTATGGTGGAAATTACAGTATAAAAAAATACAGGGAAAATTTATTGTGACTATTTTATTCTGGATGGAAGAATAGAGATTCAAGCAGCTGAAAAGAGAACTTTTACAGATATTATGTAAGGGTTCTCTTTTTTGTTGTGATAAATGGTCGAATTTTGTACCAGTAATGCTGTTTTTTGTTCATAGGCTTGCTTGGAGAAAATTATTCTTATAATGTAAAAATGGAGGTAGAATATAAAGTTTAAATAATAGTTTAGAAAGGAAGTGAAAAATAAAATGTTGAAGCTGTCAGAAAAAACATTAAAAGTGCTTTGGAAAATTGCTACAAGAGAAGTGGATAAGCAGAAATTATCATGGCCGCCACTTTGTGCGGGAATTTATCATCAACCTAAAAGACCAAAGAAAAAATAAAAAGATAAGGAGTAAAGTTTATGAAAATAAAATGGAAACGAGCAGTGAGCATTATACTTGTAATGACACTTATGGTAACTTTCGCCCAATGGAAGGTTTACGCGGATGAAGAAAAAGAAACGACAGAGATAGTTGAAAATAATTTGGAAGTTGTATATCAGGAGAAAGAATATAAGATAATCATTAGTTTGAAAGAACATTGGGATAGTGGATATAATGCTAATGTAAAAATTGAAAATATAGGTGAGGAAACAATTGAAAACTGGTATTTGCAGTGGGTGTATGAAGAAGATATTACAAATATCTGGAATGCTGAAGTGAAGTCACATCAAGATGCAAACTATATAATTAAAAATGTTACATGGAATCAGGATATTGAATCAGGAAAATCAATTGAATTTGGTTTTAGTGGAAATAAAAGTTTTACAGGCTTTCCAAAAGAATGTAAACTGGTTGGCGATAGCTCGGAAGTGAAAAAAGATGATTATACAATTCAATATCAGTTGGATAGTGATTGGGGAGATGGCTTTACAGGGAGAGTTTTAATTACAAACAATACAGAGCAGACACTAGAAGATTGGGTATTGGAAATGGATTTTGCGCGTCAAATTACAAATATTTGGGATGGAAAAATCAAATTACATGAAGAAAATCATTATATAATTCAAAATGCTGGATATAATAGTAATATAATGGCGGGGCAAACTATTTCATTTGGATTTAATGGAATAAATGGAAAAAAGGAAATGGAGCCGGAAGCATATCATTTGTATTCATATAATGATGAAGCTGAACAATATAAGACGATTCATTTTGAACTTAATATTGATCCGGATGGAGTTACGAATATACCAGAGGATCAAATTGTGGAAACAGGTAAATATATGCAGGAACCAGAACAAAATCCACAAAAAGATGGATATGTTTTTTTGGGATGGAGTACAGATGTAAATGGAGATGAATATTTTATTCCGGATGAAACACCTATTGTAAAAGATTTAGTGCTTTATGCAGATTGGTTTAATTATATAGATGAAACAGATACAGATAAAGATGGTTTAAGTGATGAGTTAGAGAGAATATTAGAAACAGATCCATTGAAAGAAGATACAGATGGAGATGGAATAAATGATAGAATAGAAATTGATCAGTTGCGAACAGATCCGACAATGTCGGATAGTGATCAAAATGGCATAGAAGATGGGGAAGAGGATAGTGATGAAGATGGTTTAAAAAATAAAGAGGAATTGGAGATTGGAACAGATCCGATGAATGAGGATACCGATGGGGATGGATTGAATGATTTTGAAGAAATAAATACATATGGGACAGATCCAGTGAATGAGGACTCTGATGGGGATGAAGTTTCAGATAAAAAAGAAATTGAAATAGGGACAGATCCACTGAAAAAAGAAGAAAGTTTTCATGTTACAGAACAAGCGGAAGGTGATGGAAAAGTGCAGGCATCTGTTACGATTGATTTAAATGGTGAACAGGTTGAAACACTTACGGTAAAACCAACCGGAACTGAATTCCTTTTTCCAAAAGAAATGCCTGGATACATTGGAAATGCATATGAATTTTCTGTAGATGGAACGTTTGATTCTGCAAAGTTGTCTTTTACATTTGACGAGGAATTATTAAAAGATAAGGATTTTGACCCGATAATTTATTATTATAACGAAAACATAGGAATGGAGGAAATGCCAACATCCATTCATGGAAATACGGCGACAACCGAAACAACACATTTTTCAAAATATATTTTATTAAACAGGAAAGAGTATGAAAAATCATTTACTTGGATTGATAGTTCTCCAATCGATGTGTATAATAATGCTGAAGTTGTTTTTGTTATGGATGATACAGGGAGCATGAAGACAAATGATAAATCTTTTAAACGTCTTTCAGCAGCAAAGAGTATGATAGAAAATCTACCGGATTCCTGTAAGATAGGTATAGTACGATTTAGTAATGAATCTAAGAAACTAACAAAGAAGCTTGTGACAAATAAAACAGAAGCCGAAAAATATCTTACTACCGATTATTTTTCTTCGAGTGGCAGTACAGAAATGTATAAAGCGGTAAAAAATACATTTTCACTATATGAGTCAAGTGATATAAAAACACTTAAGATCATGATAGTGCTTACGGATAGTGCTTCAAAAAATTTAGAAGAGCATGATGTAACCGTACAGCAGGCAAAAGAAAAAGATATCCGAATATATACCATTGGGCTTGGAACTGCAACAAATTATTTTAAAAAATATCTAAAACCATTGGCTGAAGATACAGATGGAGCATTTTATATGGCAACGGATGCTACGAAGATAAAGGATGTATTTGAAAAATGTAATCAAAGAATTGATTTACAGATGGATAGTGATGGAGATGGATTATGTGATTATGCAGAAGATAATTTGACTTTGTTTAACGGGGTAAAAATAACAACGGATAGATACAAAGCTGATAGTGATGAGGATGGATTAAGCGATGGCGAAGAAATACTTGTAACAAGACCACAATATTGCGATAATGGGAAAAAAATGAGACTTGTATTATTGGGGAAATCAAATCCATGTAGTAGTGATAGTGATGGAGATGGACTGAATGATGGAAGAGTATCGTTTAAAAATGGAAATATTATTGCACCGAAAGATCCAGATCCTAATAATGCAAATGAACCGATGGGATTATGGAATGCGCATATTGACCAACAGAAAGTAAGAGTAAGCAGAAAATATGAATTTGAACATGATTATTCAAAGAAACAGCTGCAAAAATATATAAATAATGGAATGAAGAAAGGAACCACCAAGAAGACGGTACACCAAATTGTCGAATGGGCATTGGATATGAGAAATACCGTAAACCAAAATGAAAAAAAGATTAAGTGCTTTGCAAAGTTTTTAAAAAGATTTACAAGTGGAAAGGAAGCAACGGAGGCGGGGGCAGCTATTTTAAATTTTGTAAAAGATACAGATGATGAGGCATATCATTCCCAGGTAGAAACTTGGCAAAGAAGTTTTGGATATAATGTGTTTTATGATGAAGTATTCCGGATTGGAACAAAGATGAATGAAAAAGATTTTCCATTCAAAGTAGGAAATGAAGAGTATGCGCTTTGGATGTGGAAAGGGAATTACTGGAATTTGCATAGTGGAGCAGAAATAGGGTTGTACAAATATGATAGAACCCATGCTGGAACAAAACATTATGATGCCATTGATTTTGAAGTACCAATGCGTTTGAGTTTGTATCGATATTCTAACAATGGGAAGCAGATCGATACGATATTTAACTGGTATCCATATGGTGGTCAATGGTGGATTACAGGATTTAGTGGAGATAATTCTCAATTCAGAAATACAAATTGTAATAACATGGCAGCTATTGGGTATGTTGATTTATCAAAACATATAGATATATATAAAGGGATTAGGAATGCTGGCAGAAATTATAAAGGGGATAGAAAGACCGCGAATAATAAGTATTTGATTTTTGATGATAAAAATTATTTGATTTGGATATATTGGTACGAAGGAATTAAATAAATAATGCCCAAAAAACATTTATAATAATACTGGTAATGGAACTATGTACTGCTCTGGATAATGGAAGGATGGTAGGAAAATGATGAAAAAAAAAATGATCGTAAATGACATTTTATGTTTATTCAGTTGTTTTTTTTTGATGGGATGTAATGCAATTAAAGAAGATAATACAAAGGTATACGTTGATTCTTATAGCCAAACAGCTCTGCAACAGGCTGACATCATTATGGATGGCATTCAGTCAGAAAATTGCGAAGAAATAGCAGATATTTTTTGCACTTATATCAAAAAAAATCATCCGGAGCTGCAAACAGATATAAAAGCATGGATGAAATATATTGATGGCAATATTATATCTTATGATCCGCCAACAACAGAAAGAGGATCGTTAAATACCGGGGAATCAGGAGTGGAAATGTTGGTTATGGAAGCTGATATTGATAATGTGAAGACGGATACCGGAAAAACTTACTGCATAGGTATGGGGTCATATTCTGTATTTAAAAATCATTCAGATTGCGTAGGAGTGACAGATTTATTAATTCGTGATTTGGATGCAGAAAAAGAAAACAAAGAGGATTCGCAAGTTAGAGTGGAATATGATGATATATGGACGATAGAATATGGAAAATGAAATAAAGCGGTTAGAAAAAAATAGAAGTGTCACGATAGTAGTAATGCTGGTAATCATGCTGGCAATCGTATTGAGTGCATGCACAGTTTCGGCAGGTGGGGAACCGCATGTAAAATCCAAAAGTGAAAAAGCAATTGAGCAGGCAAAAACAATACTACAGGGGATAAAATCCGGTGATGCAGAGAAAATAGCAGATCAGTTTAGTCCGATTGCGAAAGAAAAACATCCGGAATTAGAAAATGATATCAAAAAATGGATGGGTTTTTTAGACGGAGAAATTATATCCTATGGTGAACCTGTTCGTGATTTTGGGGATGCAACATGGGATGAAGATGGATATATTATATGGGGAGGAAGTATAGAAATTGATAATGTAAAAACCGATACAGGGAAAACATATGAGATTGTTTATGGGGTGTATGCTACAGTAAGGGATCATCCAGAATATGAAGGGGTGACAGATTTACTTGTAATTGATACCAAAAAACAAGAAAAGGCAAATATGGAAGATAAAGACATAGATCTTTCTGATGCGCAGAAAAGCGTGGGCTATGATGATGTTTATTGGGAGTGGTAGACAAAGGAACAGTAGGAGAAAAAGTTATGGCGTTTGTGACAATGATTTTTGCATACATGGTAATAGCTGGAGTAATTGCAATGGTGATTGCCGGGACAATCAGCACGATAGGTCTTATTGTCTTGATTATATCGTTGATTCGACGGCACAGGGCTAAAGTCCGGGGAGAAACGCCAAAAAAATTTGGTTTGATTACAGGGTGGATTTTGTTTTTGCTGCCAATATTTGTAGTTATTAGTTTTATAGTCTATTGGTTTGTTTGAATATTGAGTTGGTGGAAGTGGAGATAATGTTAGATCAAATAATTAAAAATTGTCTGGATCAAATGCAGGAAAAAAATCTGATTATGGAAGACAACAGGGAATATTATCAGTATGCTATGGAACTATTGGTAGAAGAAAGTTTGACAGTTGGAACAATACTTGTGGTAATTATATGTATGCAGGAATTTGTGAATGGGGTGATTTTTCTTATTTCATTTTTGGCTTTACGAAGAAGAACTGGTGGTTTTCATATAAAGACGTTTAAAGCATGCTACGTGGCAACCATCGGGACATTTATAGGTGTTTTGCTTGTGAAAAATATTATGTATACATATTCAAAATTGTTGCTTGTTTTTACCTGTATAGCGGCTAGTTATCTTTTGATTGTAGGTACGATGAATCATCCTAATATAGATATGGATAAAATAGAATTGTTGGCAAGTAAAAAATGTGCCAGAATGGTATGTATAATAGAATTGTTAATGATTATAGTTGGAATGCAAATTAGAAATTTTGAAGAAATTTCTATAATGATATCATTGGCAATTATATTATGCTCTGTTTCTATGAAACTTGCGCAGCTTGTGAGACAAAAAATATAACATTGCGGAGAAAATAATGGGAATTGTATTAACTAAGTTAGTGCGATTCCCATTATCTGATAGTTTGTGAAAACTAAGGAATGCCGTGTATGGAATGAGAGAGCAACTAATTAACCGTGGTTAGAGCCGCATACTTGATTTATGGAAGTTTTAAAGCCTTTCTGTGGGAAATGATAGTACATCATCATCAATAATAATTAACGGATACATTAATTGTTGTCTGGTCAAAAATTCCCTTTGTATTTAAAATGATTTTCTGTGTAGCATCGTTAAGCAACAGATTTGTATCTTCCACACAGCGGTTTTCGACAGTATAGACATGTCTGCCGATATGGAACGGATCAAAGGTGCAGACAAAGATTACAAAACTCTGTTTTAACTGTGTGTTCAATGTTGTAAACTGTATTGGAATCGTCCTCAACATAGACATCTAGTCGGATGCTTTTGGCATCGAGAGAAAGATTGATCGTTTTCTGGTCTTGTGGGTACTCAATGCGCGAAATCTTAATATTCAGTATTGTTTCCCAAAACGGTTTGCAGTACTTTGGATTGCGCATGATAATGCCAAACATAAAATCATCACTAATGGTAAGAACTTCGAACTTTTTGCTCATATGCATCTTCTTCTCCTTTGTAGTGGTGGAGAGGAAAAGGTGTCATATAGAGGCTGTTTTTCTATCAGAATTGTTACATGGAAGTCTCCAGCTTTCAATATCTGAATAGTTACAAAACAATAATAAAATAACAACTGAATCTTTGTTCTGCACGAAATTTCTCTCCAATATCTAATTAGTACACATGGAAAAATGGATGAAATATCCAATGAAATGCAGTCAAATATAAAAAGACTGCACATTCGATATGTGTAAAGAAAATATAGTATGTGGAAGGCATATATACAATAGGAAAATAGAACTAAAAACAGATAGCGGATGATAAATATCCGCTATCTGTTTTTTTAGGAAAGAAATGTATGCAGTTCGTTCAGGCGTGCATCAAAGTCGGAAATCCCCAGATCATACAACTCCTGTTCTAACTTTTCATCACGCGCGTAGGTACTCATCTTTAATTCTTTCGAAGGTGCAAAGACAAGCGCTTTTCCAGCGGATTCCTGTTTTTTTACATCGGCAATATTCTGACGGTACATCAGATGCCGGTTGTCAAGTGCTGCAATTGTCTGCGGATATTTGCGCAGGGCATGCCGGTAAATGTGCCGGAAGCCTTCCGGCTGCTTTACAAAACTGCGGGGTTTGCTTAAGATTACAACCACACGGTCACATCCCTTGGCAAACGCGCGCTCGATCGGAACGGAATCCGATAATCCACCATCAAAATACGTCTCATTATGGAAAGAAATCGGACGGCACATAACGGGCAGGGCACAGCTTGCCATGATGGCACGGTAGTCATCCTGTTTCATATCATCTTTGGTAAAATACACCGGTTTTCCGGTTGCAGCATCGGTTGCAACAAGCTCGAACTCGGCCGGATTTTCCACGATGGCAGGATAATCGATCGGGTCAGCTCCATCGGAGTTGGTCAGTGTCTGATAAATATACTGAAGACCGAAAAACTGTCCGGTGCGCAGCAGATTTTTGACGCCCATATAACCAGGTTCGTTCAGATGGTCTACATAAAAACGAAGATTGCGCCCGCGTTGTCCGGCGAGATAGCTTGCTGTGTTTGCAGATCCGGCCGATACGCCGATGCAGTAATCGAATGTAATGTGTTCATCTAAAAAGCGGTCAAGAATGCCTGCGCTGTAGGCACATTTCATACCGCCGCCTTCTACTACAAGTCCTGTCTTCATGTCTGGGATACTCCTTTTGCCTGAAATTAGCATTATTGTAGCACTTTTTTTCTTTTTGTCAAATTTTTAACAATATGTGTTTGTTTTTCTGCAACCGTTTAAGTGGTGCCGGGACATTTGAAAAAAAGTGATTGGCTGACAATTCCTTAGAATGGGGACAGCCCGGAAGGCAGAGATATTGGATTTTCTTGATATGAGATATGATTTGACGAATGGGCAGATTGAGGAAGGTATGGGATAATATTTAAAAATGATAATATCCTTTCGTAAAGAAAGTTTCATAAAAGCTAAGAAAGTTTTCAATAAAGTTGTGGAATTTGTTTCTCATGGAAGTTCATCTCCTTTCTGTTTACGCTGTCATTATAAAACACGAAGGGGTATATTACTTGCCAAAATAAAAAAATAATTGGACAAAAATTGCAAAAAGCAGAGATACCGCTTCTCTGCTTTTTGCAATTTTTCTTATATGTTTTTACGATATTCAGAAGGTGACAGTCCTTTTGCCTTTTGAAAAATCCGGCTGAAATACAGTGGATTATCATAACCGACAATTTGTGCGATCTCATTGATGTTATATTGTGTATTCTGAAGCAGTGCTTCGGCATTATATATTCTTTTTTGCAGAATAAATTGTTTTGGCGTGATTCCAGCATATAATCTGAAATTACGGATAAACCAACTGGCACTGACATGATTTTGTTCGGCATAGTCATCAATGCTGATCGGTTCATTGTAATGCTCACTGAAATAAGAAATTGCTTTGTCTATTTTCTCAGCAGCATGGGAGTTCACTGTGTTGACAGAAAATTTAAAGTGGCGTTGTAGTTTTATAAAAATTTGTCTTAAATACATTTCAAGCATTTCAGAATAGCTATCCTGACACATTTGTAATTCTTTTATCATGGCACGGAAAAGATACTGATATTCCGAACCGGAACCACAGTGGAACACCCTTTTATCATTTGTCAATCCATAGGAACGGAGCAGATTAGTGACATTGTTTCCTGTAAAATGAACCCAGTAAACCTCCGTCTGGTCTTTGGCATAGTATTCATATTTCTGGGGTTCTCTTGGGCGGTATAAAACCATATGACCAGCATGAACAATCGTTTCTTCCTCATCGTTGTCAAAATGAAAATGAGCTTTCCCGGCAGCAATAAAGATCAACTGAAAATCAACTCTGCCACGTGGTCTCCAGGTGGGAAGTTTAGGGTGCGTATATAACTTGTAAGTCCCACACATGGTTACGACAAGTGGCTTGGATTTATCTTTTCTGTCAATTGTTGAGTTATTCAGATATGCATTATTGGTATACATTTGAGACCCCCATATGATAATTGAAAATGTTCATGAAATAATAATCTGAAATACATAAATTTATGTTTGGCTCATGATGCAATTTTATCATTTTATGCATGTCTTGTCTATTTGGATTTTAAACGTTTGAAATAATGGTATTTTTTGTATAAATTAACGTGCTGGAAAATGAAAGTCAATAAAAGTACATGTCAAAAATAACAAAAGAAAGGAATAAAGAAAATGGTTTTTGTTAATTATACTGTTTTGTGCATGTTTTGTGTAATTTATGATATGGTTTTTTGACATCAGTTTTTATATACTATCTATAACAAAGTTGTGGGAACAAAAATAAGGATCATCGAAAGGAGCAGTTTCACATGGAAGAAAAGAAATACCTGAAATGGTATAACAAGGTGGGGTATGGAACCGGAGATCTGGCAGGAAATGTCGTGTATGCATTTCTTTCCTCATTTGTAATGTTGTATCTGACAAATACGGTAGGGTTAAATCCGGGAGTTGTCGGAACTTTGATAATGGTGTCAAAATTGTTTGATGGTGTCAGCGATATGTTTTTTGGAACATTGATTGACAAAACAAAGAGCAGACTTGGAAAAGCAAGACCATGGATGCTTTATGCATATATTGGCTGTGCAGTAACTCTGGTAGCGAACTTTGCAATACCGGAAAGCCTTGGAAAAACAGCACAGTATGCATGGTTTTTTATTGCCTATACTTTGTTGAATGCAGTATTTTTTACTGCAAACAACATTGCTTATGCATCACTGGTTACATTTTGTACTAAAAATAGCAGAGAACGGGTAGAAATGGGATCGTTCCGTTTTATTTTTGCTTTTTCAACGAGTTTGCTCATTCAATCCATTACAGTTCAGTTTGTAAGGGCAGTGGGCGGTGGAGCTGCTGCATGGAGAACCGTAGCAATCGTATATGCAGTAATCGGGCTGATTGTAAACACAATTTCCGTATTTTCAATCAAAGAACTTCCGGAGGAAGAATTAAAGGCAGGCAGAGAACAGACAGAAGAAAAATATGGTCTGGTCGAAGCAGTAAAACTTTTATTTTCCAATAAATATTATCTTATGATTTGTGCAACTTATATTTGCCAGCAGATCTATTCTGCTATGTTAAATATGGGTCTTTTCTATATGATTTATGTTTTGAAAAACGAAGATTTATATTCGGTCTTTTCCTGGGCAATTAATATTCCTGTCATTATCGCAATGTGTATTACACCTATGCTTGTAGAAAAGATGAAGGGATTATATCGAATGAACCTTGCAGGATACATTCTTGGAACAGCCGGCCGTGTCGGTGTTATTTTTGCAGGCTATATGGGAAGTGTTCCGATGATGCTTGCTTTTACCGCAATCGCAGCACTTGGAATGGCACCATGGCAGGGAGATATGGGAGCTGTTGTGGCAAGGTGTTCAGAATATACTTACCTTACAAAGCATAAACACATTGATGGAACCATGTATTCATGTACATCCTTTGGAACCAAAATCGGAGGTGGAATCGGAGTTGCCATTTGTGGATGGCTGCTTGATGCAAGTGGTTTTGTTAAGGAAGCGACCGTGCAGCCTGCATCCTGTATGAATATGCTTCATATTATGTATTTATGGATTCCAATGATTCTGTCATTAGTAATTACATTTATTATGTCAAGAATGAATGTGGAAGCAGCTAACCGGAAACTTAGAGAACAGATGGAGGAGTGTTGACATGGAATATAGAGGGATGAAAGAAGATGAGCGTTTGGTTTCGGTTAAACCGGGTCAACGGCAGATGATGCAGACATTCAAACGATTCCAGAACGGGATACAGATGCAACAACCATAGGTTATAAAAAAATTATTGATTTGCAGGGCATTGAAACAGATTTACTTGAAATTCATATTGATGATTCAAGAGTTGCTCCTGTCAGGTCTTTTGTAGGTGTATATTAAAAAAATAGGATAATTACAACATGCAGCTTCTGAAATATTATTTTAGGGGCTGTATGGAAAGTGAGGAAAATTATGAACGCTGATATGAAATGGTTGGACAATCCGGAAGTGTTCCGTGTAAACCGGTTGGACGCACATAGCGACCATTGTTACTATAAAGATTATGCAGATATAGAAAGAAATGAAAATTCACTGTTACAGTCCTTAAATGGTCAATGGGAGTTTGCTTTTAGCAAAAATGTAATGAGCAGACCGGAAAAATTTTATGAGGAAAGTTTTGATGCATCTGGTTTTGATAAAATTATGGTTCCGGGACATATTGAACTGGCTGGCTATGATAAAATCCGTTATATCAATACGATGTATCCATGGGAAGGAAAAGAGTATCATAGAGGAGCCTACAGCATGGAGAGCACTGGGAAAGAAGCAGGGATGTTTTCAGAGGCAGAATATAATCCTGTAGGTTCTTATATTAAACGTTTTGACTTAAATGAAACGATGTGTGGAAAAAGAATTCACATCTGTTTTGAGGGTGTAGAAGAGGCGATGTATCTGTGGCTGAATGGTCAGTTTGTAGGGTATGCAGAGGACAGCTTCACACCATCTGAATTTGATCTGACACCATTTATCAGGGAAAAAGAAAATGTGCTGGCAGTTCAGGTTCACAAGATGAGCACGGCAGCATTTTTAGAGGATCAGGATTTTTTCCGTTTCTTTGGAATTTTCAGGAATGTCACTTTGAAGGCACTACCAGATGCCCATATGGAGGATGTATGGTTTCAGCCGGTATTAAATCAGGATAATTCAAGTGGAAAAGTATCTGTGATTATGAAAGTAACTGCACCAGAAAAACAGAATGTGGATGCAAGGTTTGTCTTGACCGACAGAGAAGGAACAGTGATAACGGAGAAATGCTTGCAATTACAGGGAAGAGATGGAATATTTACAGGTACAATCCATACAGATGTGCAAAATATCAAACTGTGGGATAATCATAGTCCGTATCTTTATCATGCCTGTGTGGAATTAATAGAGGAAAAGGGAGGGGTGCTGGAAGTAGTTCCTTATGATATTGGCTTTAGAAGGTTAGAAATAATTGATAAGGTGATTTATCTGAACGGAAAACGTCTGGTTATCACGGGAGTAAACCGTCATGAGTGGAATCCGAAAACCGGAAGATGCATTGGAATGCAAGAGATGACAGCAGACATTGATTGTATGCTTAGAAACAATATCAATGCAGTACGCACCTGCCACTATCCAGATCAGATTCCATGGTATTACTTGTGTGATAAAGCAGGTATTTATGTGATGGCAGAAACGAATCTGGAAAGCCATGGGACATTCCAGAAACTTGGTGCGATTGAACCGTCATGCAATGTACCAGGTTCCATTCCACAGTGGAGAGAGGTGGTACTTGACCGGGCAATAAGTAATTTTGAAACCTTCAAAAATCATACATCCGTTTTATTCTGGTCTCTTGGAAATGAATCCTATGCAGGTGATGATCTTGAAGCGATGAATACCTACTTCAAGGAAAAGAGGGATGGCAGATTGGTTCATTATGAAAGTTCCTTCTATAACAGAGCATATGAGGATACCATTTCGGATGTGGAAAGCAGAATGTACGCAAAGCCGAAAGAAGTGGAAGAATATTTAAACAATAATCCAAAGAAACCATATCTTTTGTGTGAGTTTATGCATGATATGGGAAATTCTATGGGTGGACTTGGTTCTTATATGAAACTGATCGATCAGTACGAAATGTATCACGGAGGATTTATATGGGACTTTATTGATCAGGCAATTTTGGTAAGAGATCCAGTAACCGGAAAAGAAGTTTTACGTTATGGTGGCGATTTTGATGATAGACCGGCAGATTATGAATTTTCCGCAAATGGAATCGTATTTGCAGACCGTAAAGAAAAATCGGCAATGCAGGAAGTGAGGTATTACTATGGCTTATACAGATAAGAATAAACTAAGAGTTGTATATGGTGATTACGTGCTTGGCGTGCACGGAGAAGGGTTCGATTATATATTTTCCTATGCGCAGGGTGGTCTGGAATCTGTAGTAAAAAATGGATATGAATGGTTGTATCGCTGTCCGAAACCTACCTTTTGGAGAGCTTTGACAGATAATGACAGAGGAAGTAAGTTTCATATTAAAAGTGGGAGCTGGCTTGCAGCAGATATGTTTATTGACTGTCAGGAAATTGAAGTCATTATGGATGGTGAA
>OBVX01000750.1_pt1 | contig 14895 bp, 8 predicted proteins | sample 1495161 | NCBI WGS metagenome assembly OBVX01 (sample SAMEA2580023, study PRJEB22360) | human gut metagenome | reverse complement strand
TTGCTCAAAATCACGTAACGCTCAAACCGTCTTTCTTGAACCAGCTTTTCAAAAATTGGTTTTCTTTGTATTTCCTCCATTGAATATCCATGTGCCGTCGCCAACATCTTGCACCCACAGTGCATTGCATATTCAATTGCATGCACATCCTCCTGAGCACCAATTTCGTCTACCGCGATGACTTGTGGAGCCATCGAGCGAATCAACATGATCATCCCTTCCGCTTTTGGGCAGCGATCTAAAATATCGGTCCTCACTCCCATCTCGTTCTGCGGATTTCCAAGATAGCAGCCCCCCAGTTCCGAACGTTCATCGACAACCCCCACTGTACAGCCTTTCACCCACATATTTCCGTCCGAGACCTGCCTGATAATATCGCGAAGAAGTGTCGTCTTTCCACATCTTGGCGGTGATATCAACAACGTATGATACATCTGTTTGTTGTATGTAATATACGGAAATATTTTGTCCGCACAGTTTTTCACTTCATGCGATATTCGTAAATTAATTGAAGATATATATTTCAAATTCTTTATCTTCCCCTCTTCCATAATTACCTGTCCTGCCATTCCTACCCTGTGTCCTCCTTCAATTGTAATAAATCCCTGTTTTAATTCATGCTCATAGGCATAGAGCGAATAGTTACTGATGTACTCTAATGTCTCCTTTATCTCCTCTTTTGTGACTATCACATCTTTCCACATTCTTTCTTTTCCCCGATATATGATGATCAACGGTTTCCCAATACGGAGTTTGATTTCCTGAATATGATCAAACAATATTCGTTCTTCTTCCAAACATTGTACAATCGGCTTTGCAAGAACCTGTACAACCTGTCGTTTTCTTCTTTCATCTTGCATCTTTGTCCACCTCTTTACAAATTATATGAAAAGAGATAAAAATTAGTACAAAAAAAGAAAAGTATTTCCGACTTCGAAAATACTCTTCTTTCTCTTTTTATTCTTCTACAACATCTTTCATGCTAAAGCTGATTCTTCCCATCTTATCTTTTCCAAGACAAACTACTTTTACTTTGTCTCCCAGCGTAAGAACATCTTCCACATGTTTGATTCTTTCTTTTGAAATCTTAGAAATGTGAACCATTCCTTCTTTTCCCGGTGCAAACTCGATAAACGCGCCAAACTCTTTGATGCTCACAACCTTTCCTTCAAATACCTGCCCAGCCTCAAAATCTGTCACGATCGTGGCAATCATCTTCATCGCCTCATCCATCTTCTGTGCATCAACACCACATACAGATACCGAACCTTCATCTGTGATATCAATCTTCACATCTGTTTGCTCAATGATTGCATTGATTGTCTTACCACGCTGTCCGACAACATCACCAATCTTTGCAGGATCAATCTGCATCTGGCGAATCTTCGGCGCATACGGTCCAACTTCCGCTCTTGGCTGTTCAATCGTCTTTGCCATTACCTCATCTAAGATATAAGTTCTTGCCTGTTTTGTGCGAGCAATCGCTTCTTCAATGATCGGTCTTGTCAAACCATGAATCTTGATATCCATCTGGATTGCTGTGATACCTTTGTGCGTACCTGCAACCTTAAAGTCCATATCTCCAAAGAAATCTTCTAATCCCTGAATATCTGTAAGCACAAGATAATCATCGTCTGTATCACCTGTTACAAGACCTGCTGAGATCCCTGCAACAGCTGATTTGATTGGTACACCTGCCGCCATCAGTGACATACTAGATGCACAGATACTTGCCTGTGAAGTAGAACCATTTGACTCAAATGTCTCAGAAACAGTACGAATTGCGTATGGAAATTCTTCTTCTGTCGGAAGTACCGGCACAAGTGCTCTTTCCGCAAGCGCTCCATGTCCAATCTCACGGCGTCCCGGTCCTCTTGATGGTTTTGTCTCTCCAACTGAGTATGACGGGAAGTTATAGTGATGCATATATCTTTTTGAAGTCTCTGCCTCATCTAGTCCATCAATTCTCTGAGCCTCTGACAAAGGAGCTAGTGTTGTGATTGTACAGATCTGTGTCTGTCCACGTGTGAACATAGCAGAACCATGTACTCTCGGAATGATGTCTGTCTCAGCAGCAAGCGGTCTGATCTGATCGATTGCTCTTCCGTCCGGACGTTTGTGATCTTTTAAGATCATCTTACGGACTGTTTTCTTCTGGTACTGATACAATGCTTCTCCCAAAATTTCAAGCCATTCTTCATTTTCTGCAAATGCTTCTTCCAATTTTTCTCTGATTGCACGCAAGTTTTCTTCTCTCACCTGCTTTTCGTCTGTAAATACAGCTGCCTCCATCTCTTCTGGAGTTACAATCTCTTTCATAGCCGCAAACAGTTCTTCCGGGACAGCACAGCTTGTGTAAGCATGTTTTTCTTTCCCACATTCAGCAACGATTGTATCAATAAATTTGATTACTTCCTGATTCAATTCATGTGCTGCAAAAATAGCTTCGATCATCTTTGCTTCTGGAACTTCATTTGCTCCTGCCTCGATCATGATTACTTTGTCTCTTGTGGAGGCAACTGTAAGCTGCATATCAGATACTGCTCTCTGAGCTGCATTCGGATTAAATACGAACTCTCCGTCAATCATACCAACCTGTGTAGTGGAAGTCGGTCCGTCAAACGGAATATCCGAAATTGCTGTTGCGATTGCAGATCCTAACATCGCTGTCAGTTCTGGGCTGCAATCCGGATCAACAGACAATACCAAGTTGTTCAATGTCACGTCATTTCTGTAGTCTTTCGGGAACAACGGTCTCATCGGTCTGTCGATGACACGTGAAGTAAGGATTGCATTCTCAGACGCTTTTCCTTCTCTTTTGTTAAATCCTCCCGGAATCTTTCCTACCGCATATAATTTTTCCTCATATTCAACACTGAGTGGGAAAAAGTCAATTCCTTCTCTCGGTTTTTCTGAAGCTGTCGCCGTTGATAATACAACTGTCTCCCCATAGTGCATCAGTGCTGCACCATTTGCCTGAGCAGCAACTCTTCCCACATCCACGCGAAGTGTTCTGCCAGCTAATTCCATCTCAAATTTTTTAAACATATTCTTCTCCTTTTTTTACACATTGGGCGGGTTTTTCCGAAACTACTGAAAAATATACTTTTTTGTTTGAACAAATATCCTTTTCAGTGGTCTCGGCTATTCTACCCTGTCCGTAATCTGTAACATTATATCATATAGACAGGGCAAATGTCAATCAGGGACAAGCGTTCTTAAAAACTCCTGTCCCTGTAATATGAGTACCTATTCTACAACTGCAATACGCATCATGTTGCTTATTCCTTCTTTTGCTACTCCTTCGCTTCTTGCCGGAATTCCTGCTGTCAATACAACAATGTCTCCTGGTTCTACAATTTGTTTTGCACTCACAAGATTGATAGCCTCTTCACAAATATCTTCTGTCGTCTCCAACTGAATTGATTTGATCGGATATACACCTCTGTAAAGCTGCATTTTACGAAGCGTCAGCGCACTTGGGCTCACTCCGATAATCGGTGCTTTCGGTCTGAATTTTGATACCACTCTGGCTGTTGCACCGGATACCGTCGGTGTGACGATACATTTTGCATTCAGGCTTGCCGCTGTTGCAACAGATGAGTAGCCAATTGCACTGGAAATTCCTTTTTTGCGATGTGCCTGTGCTTTTCCAAGAAGTGTCTCATAATCCAAATGCTCTTCTGTATTCTCGATAATATGAACCATCATCTGAAGTGCTTCTAAAGGATATTTTCCCTGTGCAGTCTCACCTGAGAGCATCACCGCATCTGTTCCATCATATACCGCATTGGCAACATCTGTCACCTCAGCTCTTGTCGGTCTTGGATTTCTCATCATAGAATCTAACATCTGTGTTGCTGTAATAACAGGTTTATAGTTACTGTTACATTTTTGAATCAGCATCTTCTGCAAATATGGAACTTCTTCTGCCGGAATCTCAACTCCCAAGTCTCCACGTGCAACCATGATTCCGTCTGCACAACGGATGATCTCATCAATATTTTTGATTCCTTCTGCATTCTCAATCTTGGCAATAACCGGAAGATGTGGTGCTCCACACTCTTTTAACAGTGCTTTGATCTCAAGCACTCCTTCTGCCGAACGCACAAATGATGCCGCAATAAAGTCAACCCCTTGTTCCACACCAAAAATAATATCCTGACGGTCTTTTTCTGTCAGTGCAGGAAGTCTCACCGGTACATTCGGCACATTCACACCTTTTTTCTGCCCCAGTTCACCACCATTAATTACACGGCAAATAATATCTGTATCTGTAATATTCTTTACTTCCAACTCAATCAAGCCGTCATCAATCAAAATTTTCTTTCCGATTTCAACATCTTCTACAAGACCTTCATATGTGATGGAAACTCGATTTGCATCGCCTTCCACTTCTTTTGTAGTTAATGTGAATTTTTGTCCCTCTACAAGTGTCACTTTTTTATCATCTTTTATCACACCTGTACGAATCTCCGGTCCTTTTGTGTCCAAAAGAATCGCAATTGGTTTTCCAGCTTCTTCACGAATTGCTTTGAGCATATCCATTCTGCTTTTCTGTTCTTCATGATCTCCATGTGAGAAATTGAAACGGGCAATGTCCATTCCATTTTCGACTAATTTTTTCATTAATTCTCTGTCGTTTGTGTTTGGTCCCATGGTACAAATAATTTTTGTCTTCTTCATCTCGTTCTCTCCTGCCTTTTTTATTTCTATTTCACATGTGCATGCGTAAACAAATGGTCCTGACAATATTCGTAGTTCCCATTGCATTTTGAACAATAGCGAAATTCCAAATTTTCATCATCAAGTTCCGTGCGTCCGCAGACTGCACATTTATGTTTTGCACCACCTTCATAGTGCTGCTCTCTTCTTGCTTCATGCACTGCTTTTTTATAAGCCTTTTTCCTACGAACCTCCTTCGGCGAATACCGTTTCATATTTCTTGTCGAAACATAGAAAATCAGGAAATTCAAAATGGATACCACTGCAGCCAATGCATTTGCCTTATAGACAATTCCAAATACGCTTCCTCCATATGCCGGCAAAAATGCCTGTAGAATCGCATATCCAAAATAAGCCGCATCCAGACACGCCAGATATTTCACCTTAATCGGAATCACCATAAACAATAAGAACTGTTCGTTCGGATACAACGCTGCAAACGCAAAAAACAGTGACAAATTCAAGTAAAACGTCCCAAGTGGGAATGATATTCCTGTTATCACATATACGAGAATCGCTGCCAGTATATGAAACAGCACGCCCGTCAAAAAATATAGATTAAACCGAAAAGCTCCCCATGCATATTCAAGCTGACGTCCGATCATATAGTATAAATACAATGCAAACACCATAAATAATGCACTCGAACTTGGTGGCTGCATCAAAAATGTAACCAGCCTCCAGATCTGCCCGTGAAACACCGCTTCTATGTTCAGTGACAAATACTGATAATAGAATTCCGGAGCAACCAAACTCAATGCAAAGCCAACGGTATACAACGCAATCACATAAAACATCAGATTCTGAATTGCATATCGTCCAAACTTCCGTTCTAACTTGCTAATCCAATTCATAAAAATATAGCTCCTTTATTATTTTTTTTACTTTCTCAACAACTAGTAGTAATTGTATCCTCACTAATTCAGTTTGTCAATCGGGCTATTTATATTTACATAATTTTAACAATTTCTCAACCCTAAAAGCTTAAAATATTCCACATATTTTCAAATTGTGTTTTTCGACATCTTATCGTATAATGTAGGTTGTCAAAAAAACGAAATCCATTTTAATTAAGAAACTATCTGTTTCTTATCCATAAAAAGGAGATAGATATGAGTAACAATAATTTATATACTTTAGGAATTGATATCGGTTCCACTACTGTAAAAATTGCGATTTTGAACGAGCAAAACGAGGTGCTCTTCTCTGACTATGAGCGTCATTTTGCAAATATTCAAGAGACTCTTTCCGATTTGCTCGGACGTGCAATTTACAAACTGGGAGCCATCCACGTATCGCCGGTCATTACCGGTTCCGGTGGACTGACACTTGCAAAACACTTAGAGACACCATTTGTTCAGGAAGTCATTGCAGTATCTACTGCACTTCAAGACTATGCTCCACAGACAGACGTCGCAATCGAACTTGGTGGAGAAGATGCAAAGATTATCTATTTCGAAGGAGGTAATGTGGAACAGCGCATGAATGGGATCTGTGCCGGTGGAACCGGTTCTTTCATTGACCAGATGGCTTCTCTGTTACAGACAGACGCAACCGGTCTGAATGAATATGCAAAGAACTACAAAGCTCTCTATTCTATTGCTGCACGTTGTGGCGTATTTGCCAAATCTGATATTCAGCCATTGATCAACGAAGGGGCTACCAAAGAAGATTTGTCCGCCTCTATTTTTCAGGCTGTTGTGAATCAGACGATCAGTGGACTCGCCTGCGGGAAGCCAATCCGCGGGCATGTCGCTTTTTTAGGGGGACCTCTTCACTTCCTTTCTGAATTGCGGGAGGCGTTTATCCGAACATTGAAATTAGATGATGAGCATATTATTGCTCCGACACATTCTCATCTGTTTGCTGCAATTGGTTCTGCACTGAACTCCAAGCGAGATCTGAGTGTTTCTCTTCAGGAGTTGCAGGAGCGCCTTGCCGGACATATCCACATGGACTTTGAGGTTGAACGACTCACCCCACTATTTTCGAGCAGAGCAGACTATGATGAGTTTCAAAGCAGACACGCAAAACATCAAGTACCTGTTGCTGATCTCTCCTCTTATAAAGGAAAAGCATTCCTTGGAATTGATGCCGGTTCCACTACTACCAAGGCTGCTTTAGTCGGAGAAGACGGAACTTTACTCTACTCCTTCTATCACAACAATGATGGAGATCCTCTTGGTACGACAATCACAGCAATCAAAGATATTTACCGTCAGCTTCCAAAAGGAGTCACGATTGCGCACTCCTGCTCTACCGGATATGGCGAAGCACTGATCAAGTCCGCTTTGCTTCTTGATGAAGGCGAAGTGGAAACGGTATCTCATTATTATGCCGCCTCTTTCTTTGAGCCGGATGTAGACTGTATCCTCGACATTGGCGGTCAGGATATGAAATGCATCAAAATTAAGAATCAGACCGTCGACAGCGTTCAACTAAACGAAGCCTGCTCTTCCGGCTGCGGTTCTTTCATTGAGACATTTGCAAAATCATTGAATTACAGCGTGGAAGACTTCGCTCATGAAGCATTGTTCGCCAACCATCCAATCGACCTTGGCACACGCTGTACCGTATTTATGAACTCAAAAGTAAAACAGGCGCAAAAAGAAGGGGCTTCCGTCGCTGATATTTCTGCCGGACTTGCCTACTCTGTTATCAAAAACGCACTGTTTAAAGTTATCAAAGTATCCGATGCTTCTGAACTTGGGAAGCGGATCGTCGTGCAGGGTGGTACATTCTATAATGATGCTGTTCTTCGAAGTTTCGAGACAATCGCCGACTGCCAGGCGGTGCGACCGGATATTGCCGGAATCATGGGGGCATTTGGCGCAGCTCTCATTGCGCGCGAACGTTTCAGCGAATGCAAAGGAACTACGATGCTTTCCATTGAAGAGATTGAGCATCTAGAGTACAGTACCAGCATGGCAAAATGTAAAGTCTGTACGAATAACTGTCGTCTGACGATCAATAAATTCAGCGGCGGACGCAAATTCATTACCGGTAACCGCTGTGAACGCGGTCTCGGAAAAGAAAAATCTGACAACGGTATGCCGAACTTGTTTGCATATAAAATGCAACGTTATTTCAATTATCAGCCGCTTGACGAATCCGAGGCAGTCCGGGGAACTGTTGGCATTCCACGTGTGCTGAATATGTATGAGAACTATCCGTTCTGGTTTACATTTTTCAACACTTTGAAATTCCGCGTAGTACTTTCTCCGGCTTCCAATCGAAAAATTTACGAACTTGGCATTGAATCAATCCCAAGCGAATCCGAATGTTATCCGGCAAAACTTGCTCACGGACATGTAGAATGGCTCATTCAGCAGGGGATTCCTTTTATCTTCTATCCTTGTATTCCTTATGAACGACAGGAATTTGAAGATGCCAACAACCATTATAACTGTCCGATTGTTACTTCTTATGCCGAAAACATAAAAAACAACATGGATGAGATCACAAACGGAAAGGTTAATTTCAAGAATCCATTTATGTCGTTTAAAAGCGAAGACACCTTATCAACCCGCCTGATTGAAGAGCTTTCTGGAGAATTTTCAATTCCGGCTGATGAGATCCGACAGGCAGTTCACCTCGCTTGGACAGAGCTCGCCAAATGCCGCGAAGACATTCGCAAAAAAGGAGAAGAAACCATTGCATATTTGGATAAGACCGGTCAACGTGGTATCGTCCTGGCAGGGCGCCCATACCACATCGATCCGGAAGTACACCATGGAATTCCGGAACTGATCAATTCTTATGGAATTGCCGTACTGACAGAAGACTCTGTCTCTCATTTACATAAAGTAGAACGCCCGCTTATCGTAATGGATCAATGGATGTACCCCTCACGATTGTATGCAGCCGCTAACTATGTAAAGACAAAAGATAATTTAGATCTGATTCAATTAAATTCTTTTGGTTGTGGTTTGGATGCAGTAACAACCGACGCAGTAGCAGATATTTTGACAAAGTCCGGCAAAATCTACACTTCACTGAAAATCGACGAGGTGAATAACTTAGGTGCCGCGCGAATCCGTATTCGTTCTCTTCTCTCTGCCATCCGCGTCAGAGAAGAAAAACATACTTCACGCGAGATCAAGCCATCCTCTATTGTGAAGGTTCCATTTACGAAAGAGATGCGAAAAAACTACACAATACTTTGCCCGCAGATGTCTCCGATTCACTTCGAGCTTGTAGAACCCGCATTCCGCTCTTGCGGCTACAATATTGAAGTGCTTGCAAATGATAATAAATCCGCGGTAAATGTGGGATTAAAATATGTAAACAACGATGCCTGCTACCCTTCCTTGATGGTAGTTGGTCAGATTATGGAGGCCATTCTTTCCGGAAAGTATGACACAGATAAGATTGCCGTGATCATTTCCCAGACAGGCGGAGGATGTCGTGCTTCCAACTACATCGGATTTATACGACGTGCATTGGAAAAGGCTGGTTATGCACATATTCCGGTTATCTCCATCAATTTAAGCGGACTGGAAGAAAACCCCGGCTTTAAGATTACGCTTCCACTCGTTTTAAAAGGGATGTATGCGGTTGTATTTGGAGATATTTTCATGAGAGCGCTCTATCGTGTCCGCCCATACGAGGCGGTTCCTGGCTCTGCAAATGCTCTCCATGAAAAATGGAAGAAAAAATGTATTGCATTCGTACAGAAAAAGCATCCTGGCAGACGTGAATTCAACAAAATGTGCAAGGAGATCATTGAGGACTTTGACAATCTTCCGATGTTAGATATCCAAAAGCCGCGTGTTGGAATCGTTGGTGAGATTCTTGTAAAATTCCTTCCTGCAGCAAACAACTATCTTGTAGAGCTGTTGGAACAAGAAGGTGCCGAAGCAGTCGTTCCTGATCTGCTGGATTTCTTCTTATACTGTTTCTACAATAGTAACTTCAAAGCAGAAAAACTGGGCATGAAAAAAGCAACTGCCTACAAGGCAAACTTGGGAATCAAAGCACTGGAATGGTTCCGCGCCCCTGCCGCAAAAGCATTTGCGCAAAGTAAGCACTTTGATCCGCCGGCGAAGATTACAGACCTTGCAGATATGGCAAAAGATATTGTTTCTCTCGGAAATCAGACCGGAGAAGGCTGGTTCTTAACCGGAGAGATGTTGGAACTCATTCATAACGGCACGACAAACATTGTCTGCACCCAGCCATTTGCCTGCCTTCCAAACCATGTTGTCGGAAAAGGCGTGATTAAAGAACTGAGACGGCGTTATCCGCTCGCAAACGTCGTTGCCATCGACTACGATCCTGGTGCAAGCGAAGTAAACCAGTTGAATCGTATCAAATTGATGCTGTCAACTGCAAATAAAAACTTAAGCAAAAACAACTAATAGGATTCCAAAGGAATTTCCTCTAATTCAAAAAAGACCTTGCCAAAGCTTCACGCTCCATGCAAGGTCTTTTATGTTCTCTATAATTATTTCACAAGAAGTGATGTTCCTGTCATTTCTTTTGGTTGTTCCATTCCCATTAATTCAATCAATGTCGGAGCAATATCTGCCAGACATCCGCCTTCTCTTAATTTGTATGCAGGATCTGCATTTACTAAGATAAACGGAACCGGATTTGTTGTATGAGCTGTAAATGGCTCTCCTGTCTCATAGTCCACCAATTGCTCTGCATTTCCGTGGTCTGCACAAATAAACATCTGTCCGTCTACTTCTTTGATTGCTTCAACAGCTCTTCCCACACATGAGTCCACTGCTTCAATTGCCTTAATTGCTGCATTTTCTACACCAGTGTGTCCTACCATATCCGGATTTGCAAAGTTGATAATGATCACATCATACTTCTCAGATTTGATTGCATCTACTAACTTGTCGCACACTTCAAATGCGCTCATTTCAGGCTGTAAATCATACGTAGCAACCTTTGGAGATTTCACCAAAATACGGTCTTCTCCCTTATTTGGCTCCTCGACACCGCCGTTGAAGAAGAATGTAACATGCGCATATTTTTCTGTCTCAGCGATTCTTGCCTGTGTCATATTGTTTGCTGCAAGGAACTCACCAAATGTATTTGTAATCTCTGTCTTATGGAAAGCAACTAATTTATTTTCAATTGTCACATCGTACTCTGTAAAGCATACAAATGTTGTCTTAACTCTTTCTCCTCTGTCAAATCCTTCAAAGTTGTCATCACAGAATGTTCTTGTGATTTCTCTTGCTCTGTCCGGTCTGAAATTGAAGAAGATGATAGAATCGTTATCTTTAATTGTTGCAACAGGCGCTCCATCTTTTACAATCACTGTCGGTAACACAAATTCATCTGTTTTCTCTGCATCATAAGACGCCTGGACTGCGCATGGTCCACACTCTGCAATCTCACCTTCACCTTTTACCATTGCATTGTATGCCAATTCTACACGGTCCCATCTGTTATCTCTGTCCATCGCATAGTAACGGCCCATTACAGATGCAATCTCACCTACTCCGATTTCTTTCATCTTATCCGCTAATTCCTGTACATAGTCTTTTCCAGATGCCGGCGGTGTATCACGTCCATCCAGGAAACAGTGTACATATACTTTTGAAAGCCCTTGTTTTTTTGCAAGTTCTAACAATCCATAGATGTGAGAGTTGTGGCTGTGTACTCCACCGTCTGAAACCAGTCCGAACATATGAAGCGCTGAATCATGTTCTTTTGCATTTTTACATGCCGCTAATAATGCTTCATTCTCAAAGAAATCGCCATCCTGAATTGCCTTTGTAATTTTTGTCAGATCCTGATATACGACGCGACCTGCTCCCATATTCAAATGACCAACTTCTGAGTTTCCCATCTGACCTTCCGGAAGTCCGACTGCCATACCGCTGGCATTTCCTTTTACAAACGGATACTCTGCCATCAATTTGTCCATTACAGGGGTCTTACCTTCAAATACCGCATTTGCCTCATGCTTATCATTCAGACCATATCCGTCAAGAATCATTAAAACTGTTGGTTTCTTACTCATCTTTTCATTCTCCTTTATGTTAAACTTTTATCTTTTATCCTACCTGAATTATTTTACATGATTTTCCTTGTCGTTGCAAGTTTTTACCGATGAATTTCTCAGCTCAGATGCGTTCCTGTAAAAAATCAAATACATGTCCTTCTGGTGTATTTAAAAAATGCATCAGCATATATGCACACATAATTGCCACATTCTCTTCCTTTAAGATTCTTCGCACCTCCGCTTTATCTGCAAGCACGATCTCAATCTCCTCATTCTCCTCCTGTCCTTCTTTGGAAGGAACTCCGCTCGCATATCCATACACAGTCCCACAAGATTCATCTGTCATGCCGATCGTCGTAAAATACGGCTTTGTATACATATCCGCCGCATCAATCGGTTGGAAATCAAGTCCGGTCTCCTCTTTTAGCTCCCGCATGCCAGCCATCTTAAAGTCTTCCCCTTCATCCACAAGTCCCGCCGGGAACTCATAGATATAATCATCCAAAGGACATCTATACTGACGAATTAAGACCAGTTTTTCTTTTTTCTCTTTTTCATCTCGATAGACACTATATATAATCACTCCATCTGCCTTGTTTTCTCTTGTCTTAATCTTCAACTCTTCTGTTGTCTTTGCTCTTGATGCCACAAAATAGGTACTGTGCTTCCCTGTATCACTTTTCATATCCAGCTCGTACATGCTCAAAAACTTGTTTTGTGTTGTCTGCTTAATACTTTCTACTCTTCGCATGCTAAACACACTCTCCTCTAAAAATTTGTACCACTCTGTTTCAGGAAACAACAAAGAGTCACCGACCATTCCAGCCAATGACTCCCTGTTAGTTACTAAATTTCAAATACTATTTGTAATTTACGATTTTTCCAAAATCTGGTTTTAACGATGCTCCACCAACAAGTCCACCGTCAATATCTGCCTGAGCAAATAACTCTGGAGCGCTTGCAGCTGAAACAGAACCACCGTACTGAATGCGGATAGCTTCTGCTGTAGCTTCATCATAGATTTCTCCGATGCATTTACGGATTGCTGCACAAACTTCCTGTGCCTGCTCTGTTGTAGCTACTTTTCCTGTTCCAATAGCCCAAATTGGTTCGTAAGCGATTACCGCTGTCTTAGCCTGATCTGCTGTCACATCCAAGAAAGCAATTTTAATCTGCTGACGAATGAAATCAATTGTAACACCCTGTTCTCTCTGTGTTAATGTCTCTCCACAGCAAACGATTGGTGTAATGCCATGTTCGAAAGCTTTTTTTACTTTTTTATTTACAGTTTCATCTGTCTCTGCAAAGTATTCACGTCTCTCAGAATGTCCGATGATAACATATTTCACCCCAGCATCTGTAAGCATATTTGGCGCGATTTCTCCTGTATATGCTCCACTTTCTTCGAAGTACATATTTTCAGCACCGATTTCGATATTGCTTCCTTTTGCCGCTTCGATTGCTGGAATAATGCTGATTGCAGGTACACAAAATACTACGTCAGCATCTTCTGTAGCTACTAAAGGTTTTAATTCGTTGATCAATGCAACTGCTTCACTTGGAGTTTTGTTCATTTTCCAGTTTCCTGCAATAATTTTTCTTCTTGCCATTTTTATCGTCTCCCAATTACTATTTCATTTATTATTTGTAACTGTTCAATGCGGCGCCGTCGTACAAAAAGTACGTCAAGCCGCATCTAACGCAGTCATTTTGTCATATATGCATGCTATTACTTATCGTTAGCAGCTGCTACCCCAGGTAACTCCTTACCTTCTAAGAATTCAAGAGAGGCTCCACCACCAGTAGAGATGGGTGTCATCTTATCACCGTATCCTAATTGGTTAACTGCTGCCGCTGAATCTCCACCACCGATGATTGTCACTGCATCTGTCTCAGCCAATGCTTTTGCTACTGCCTCTGTACCTTTTGCAAAGTTTGGCATCTCGAAGCATCCCATTGGTCCATTCCATACAACTGTTTTTGCTGTCTTTACAGCTTCAGCATACAATTTTGCTGTCTCTGGCCCGATATCAAGACCTTCCCATCCATCCGGGATTTCTCCTCTGCTCACAACCTGAATATTTGCATCGTTAGAGAAATCATCCGCAACAACATGGTCTACTGGAAGTAATAATTTTACGCCTTTTTCTTCTGCTTTTTTCAACATGTTTAAAGCAAAATCGCAGTAATCTTCTTCTAACAAAGAGATACCTACTTTTCCTCCCATAGCTTTGCTGAATGTATAAGACATTCCACCGCCGATGATCAATGTGTCTACTTTGTCAAGTAAGTTTTCGATTACAGAAATCTTGCTTGATACTTTCGCTCCACCTAAGATTGCAACGAATGGTCTTTCCGGATTATTTACTGCATTTCCTAAGAAATCAATTTCTTTTTGCATCAGGTAACCAACAACTGCTGTATCTACATATTTTGTAACACCTACATTTGAGCAGTGTGCTCTGTGAGCTGTACCAAATGCATCATTTACAAATACATCACATAAAGAAGCTAACTCTTTGCTGAATTCTTCTCCATTTTTTGTTTCTTCTGCTCTGTAACGAGTATTTTCAAGAAGGATAACATCTCCATCATTCATTGCTGCAACTGCGGCTTTCGCATTCTCACCAACAACAGTTGCATCTGCTGCAAATTTTACTTCTTGTCCCAATAACTCAGATAATCTCACTGCAACTGGCGCCAATGATAATTCTGGTTTTGGCTCTCCCTTTGGTTTTCCAAGATGTGAACAAAGAATAACCTTTCCACCGTCTGCAATTAATTTTTTAATTGTAGGAAGAGCAGCTACAAGACGGTTCTCATCTGTGATTTTTCCATCAATCAATGGCACATTAAAGTCACATCTTACAAGAACTCTTTTCCCTTTTACATTGATATCATCTACTGATTTTTTGTTAAGCATAGTATTGCCTCCTTAAAAATATGATTTTATCATTGAAATAACTATACATATATGTACCATTATTTCTAAAAAAAGAGCCCGGTCCCCAATAAGACCGGACCCCTTTTTTGGATCTTAAATAATTCTGAATAGAATAAGATTATGCTAATTCAGAGAAGTATTTGATTGTTCTTACCATCTGGCTTGTGTAAGAATTTTCATTGTCATACCAAGAAACAACCTGTACTTCTGTTGTTCCATTGTCTAATGGAAGAGCCATTGTCTGTGTAGCATCGAATAA
>OBVX01000741.1_pt1 | contig 15096 bp, 26 predicted proteins | sample 1495161 | NCBI WGS metagenome assembly OBVX01 (sample SAMEA2580023, study PRJEB22360) | human gut metagenome | reverse complement strand
TTCAATGAAATATCCTCCTTTTCGGTCTGGGATTGGTCGGCTGTCTCTGTCTGCAACGTTGACATATCCGTCAATGATGACTTTTTCTCTGTCTCCATCTGCTCTAATTTCAATTCTTGCCCTTCTTTCTCACCTCCTAGCCTATTAGACTGATTTGTATTAGGTGTATATACCACTTTCGTTTTTGGGTCATACAAGACGTCTTGCAGTCCTAATTTGATAAATTCTAATCCAAGTGGTTCCATGTTTTCTTTTTCACGCACTTCATCCACTTGCATCCATCCAGTTTCGATTGCTTCTTTATATGCACCAAAACGCTTGTCAGCATCACCTTTTGTAAGTTCGTATGTGTCTGCTGCAAAAAAGTAGTCTTCTTTTTCAGCTTCTAGTAGCATGGATTTGTTTAACGCTACCATAAAAGCACCAAGGAAAGCATTTACGCAATATTTTATAAATGCCTTATCTCCTTGCTCAGTTCCGATATTATCTGGAACACCCAGGATTGTGCGAATTTCTTTTGCATTCGTCTGCTTATTCTCATTTAACTGCATCTCCACGGATGTATTAGAGGCTTCCTGGAACTCTAAACCATTGTTTAGAATAATTACATTTTCCGTATTATTGCTATACAGTTTTCTCCACGCTGCCTTCAACTTGTCCATAGCTTCTTGAGTCAGATTCTTTGCAGATTTAACAAATCCTTTCTTATTTCCACCCGTCTTTACAAGTCCTTCCTCGTATTTCAGCGAATTATAAGAAACGCTTAGAATTTTGCTGTTTTCCTCAACTATACCAATCCCTTTCATTCCATCTCGTGTGTTCCGCAACACTCTTACGAATTGTTCCGGGAAATACCTTTTTCCCTGTACCAACAACGCATATTCTTTAAATATCACATCTGTGTTTGGTGCATAAGATACGTAATCAGAGCGAACATACCGTAGCGACCGTATATCCATTCCAACCCAGTCCACATAGATATTCCCATCCCCATCAAGCAAATAATCTTTCACAAGTGCCTGTTTCATCATGTTAGCATCGAGCGTATCCCCAGTATCTTCGTTCAACAGGTGTGTTCTCCAATCCCCTTTTACTTCTTCTACTCGTTTTGCGCCACGCTTGTACAGCTTAATCGGCACATTAGCGACCGTTTCCGCAATTTCATTTACCGCTCCAGCCAGTGCCGGAATCTGCATTGCTTTTTCTCTTGTCATTTCATCGTTTCCGAGTAATGCTTTTAGCAACGGTTCTGCAATCGCCGATTCATCAATTATATTTTGCGGTTCTGCTCTTTCCTTTCGTTTAAAAAATTTCCTTAAGTTTCCTCCTATCCATGCAATATTTTATTATTTAGTAAAATCAGAGCACCTACCGATTTGATAGATGCTCTGATTATCGTATTGTTAATTAAGTGCTGGTAGATACTCCTCTATAACAAGAAATATCTTTTTCATAAAATCTGTTAATTTTCCATTCATATTACGAATAGTTTCTTCTTTCCATTCATAATATTCTTTTGCTGTCATTTTTCTGGCTTCTATAATAATTTCTGCTATCTTAGGTATACATTGTTCGAAACATTGACCTTCATTCATCTTATGCCACCTCCTGATACACAACTTTGCATTTGTTGATATTGCCATTCGATAGACGATACTCAATCATGGTAGGATAACCGTTCTCTTCAAGCCATTCCTTTGCTTTCTGTAATACAGAATCCTTATACTGCACTGTAACACCGTCATGCCCATTTCTACTATAAGCAGTTTTTACAATCTCTTCCGTGAAGATATCCAATTTCTGAATAATTGCACTTATGGCTTTATCATGGGGTCTGCCACTCTCTGAAAATATTCCGAGTTCTTTCGCCATTGTAGTGCAATCCCACAAAGCTGGAACGTCCGAAATCAATGGTACTTTTACTGGATACCCATTGTCGGAATAAATGCGAACAATTTCGGCTGCTATGTACTTGGAATCTACCCCTGCGTCATGCAATGCACCTTTGATGTTCTTTACCATTTGGTTTACTGATGGAAGTTTTTCCTTCTTGTCTTCTTTCTTCTTTGGCACTTCATAATATCCTGTTTTACGGAGAGTTGGAAGAACTTCATCTGTAACCCAGTCTGTGAATTTCTCTGCATTTGGCTTACGACTCTTAAATACCAATTTATAAACTCCACTTTCTGTGAGGAAATTCTCTCCCGCATTATTCAATTTTCGGATGTTACTATTAGTCACATCCGAATTTCTGACCTTAATAACCTGTTTTTCATTCATCCTAGATACGGCTTTTCTTACAGCCTCACCACTAAGCTCCAAACATTCACCCACATGGTATGGATTAAATAAAACTTCTCCATTCAATTCAAATACTTCTACTTCGTGTTCCTCAAAAATCATTAAATCATTCATAATAAAAACTCCTTTCAAAATTGTCTTGAAAGAAGTTCCGTTCTGCATTATAATATTTACAGAAGGAAACTTCTTAGCAGAAACGCTCGTTGACTTGGTAGGTTGGTCGGGCGTTTCTTATTTTTCTTTTTTCAGACTTTCGTGTAGGTCATTTACCATTTCTTCAAGCAAATCTGTTTTTGTTTTTCCAGTAATCTCTGAACATTCTTGAAATTTTCTCACAGTTGTTTCTGTTACCCTTAATGCGATTTGTTTATTCTTTGGTTCTTTTCCTACAATCGGTCTTCCTGTTCTCGGCGACATATTCTTCACCTCTCTTTTATGCCTAGGCATAATATAATATATGTCTAGGCAAAAGTCAAGAGGTTTTTCAAAATTTCCACCCTACCTATGGAATTAAAATAAGACACAGCCTTTCGCCATGTCTTCCGGTACTTTTGGGGAGGTCAGGAACGTACCCTGACAGGACTTCTCCCCAGTCTTCAATTAAATTCATTCGTATTTTCCTCCTATCCTACCTGTACTATAAAATCATCAGAACCATACATCACATATTGTTGTAGCAAGTACATTGCATTGATAAGGCTTACTACCATGTCGACTTTTCCCTCTGATTTTTTCTTGTTCACATACTTATTTCTATTGGTGTCTTCCGTACACCTTGCATTTTGAAAGTTGATTTCCAACATTCTGTTTGACATATAGCAGAATTGCCGTTCCAGTATCAACTCTCTCAACCATTTGGTTGGTTGATGCAATACAGAACTGTGCTGCTTGATTTCTACACATTCATAACCATCTTCTTCCAACTGCTGCACAGTTGCTAATGCGTTCCATTTGTCATATCCTATCTGTTGAATTTCAACACCGTATTCACTTTCAATCTCAACAATCTTATTCTTAACGAATATATAATCAATCACTTCATTTCCACAAGAGAAGCAATCTCCATTCGCAATCAAGCGCTTGTAATCAACGTGTTCTTTCTTGCTCTTGAACTCCACTTTATCTGTCGGAACAAAGCCAAAGACCTTTGCATAAACAATTCCGTCAACGATTGTTACCATTGCGAGAGCCGTATTGTCATCCGTCTGCGACAAGTCCAAGCCAAGCCATACTTTCTTTCCTCTCCAAAACTCTTTGTTGTTCTCAATCCTACACAGCTTTACTTTTTGTATATCTATGTATCCCTCAACTCCAAGCCCTTTGTAAAGGATGTTATTGTGCTTGCATAAGTAATTCTCTCGCTTATTCTCATACAGAACAGCGATTGCACGTTTCTTAACAATCTCATCAAAGATGTATCCATGTGCATAAGCTACCGGATTACTCTGGTAGATACATAAATCGTTCGTCTGCCATTCTTCACCAATTTTTAATTCATCGTTTGGTTCGTAAAGCAAAGCGAATGTTCGTCTATCATCCAGTAATCCGTCAAGCGTTTTCTTGGCAATGTCTATCTCGTCTATCATGGAATTGTCATCATTCGGATATTGTGTGCTAATGATAATCCCGAGCTTATTGAACAATGTGATTTGAGAGGATCTCATAGCCTCAATCGGATATTCGTCCATCGCCCCACATTCATCCGCCAGGAACGCATGTGCCATCTTTCCATCCATACCGTCATTTGAATATGCAAGTGGTGTATACTCGTTGTCATTCAAAAGACAAATGATTTGACTTCTTAAAATTTTAAATGCCGGCTCGTCTTCGTCATACAACGCTGGGCTTACCTTTATAATTTTCCGAATCGCTAATTTCAACTCGGAAGAAAGTGCCAAATCAGGAGCTACAGAAAAGAATCGAGAGAAGTCCGGTTCTGTCAGCATTAAAAGTATAAAAATAATCGCACTATTGAATGTTTTAAAATTCTTTCGTGCGATTTCTAATACTGCTGTTGTATAGAATCTTATATCCCGCTCTGTATTCTTTAATTTTGTGCAAAGCGTTGCCACGATAAACAGCCATGCATAATCTTCCAATCCATCGTATATCGAACATCTCAAATCTGGATGTACCATAAGTTTTAACAACTTACATATCTTTTCATAGGATTTCTCATCAACAAAAGCATCTTCATCGTTCCCATCTGCTATCTGTAGCCAACTCTTACATTGCTTTTTAACATATATCGGTGCATATCCTACGTTTTCCTCGACACACCATTTGGCATAAACGTAAGCCTTTCCATCCTTAACCACTTAATGCCTCTTTCAATGCATTGTTTTTCTTTTCTGGTGTTTTTGGAATGCTCCGTAGAGCAGATGCGATCGTCATGACGTTTTCTTTTTCAATGTCAAATAGCATCTTTCTTTTTGCCTGTATTTGCTTATCGTAGGATATAAGCTGTTTTGCAAGTCCGTCTTGTAATTTCAGAAACTCGACAAACTCCATTTCATCGGAACGCATTTCTAACTTATCCATCAATTCTTGTGCATGTTCTCTTTTCTCTTCGAAATCCGCACACTCCGCAAGCGTTAAGCAGTACCTGTTGATTACACTTCCGTATAGGTCATCGCTCTTATCGATTCCGGATAATAATTTTTTGACTCTCAAAAATTCCTGATGTGCTTTCGGATTATTTTTCACTTCTTCCGACTCTTTTAATTTCATTCCGGAAAGGAGAGAATTTTCCGCTTGCTCCCTGTTCCGTAATTCTTTTTTTGTTCTATGCGATTTGCCTTCCAATTTGATTACGCTTGCTGGCTTTGATGGTCTAGCCATATAAATTCCTCCTTTCCTTTCTCATTTTGGGAATAAATTATAAATCATGATGGGGCGTCGGTGTGGTGAAATTGTCTGAAAATTCATTTCGAACCCCGGGCGGGTACCCTAGCAAACTGGAAAATCGAAGTTTTTCTCTTGTTCTTTCGCAATTCGTAGCAACTCGCGTCTATCTATATCGCCTTTTTCTGCCATCTCATGATGCCTAGAGCACAATGTAATTAGGTTGTCATCGTCTAGTCTCTTCTCATAGTCCTCTACCAACGGAACTATGTGGTGCACAGATGTATCCTCTGTTTCATATTGTCTACTAGGGTTATGTAATCCTCTTGCGCATACTTGACAGCAATAGTTATCTCTGAATTTTATATCCTCTCTTTTATCTTGCCACTTCTTAGAGTTATGGAAAGAACGAGATTGTTTACTTTTTTCTGTCCTATATGACTGTCTCTCTCTAATCTTCTGTTCTTTCTGTTTGCACACATATTTGCTATCGTGAATTCTTCCGCAATAGCTACAAGACTTTAACATATCATCACCTCTTCAATTGCAGGAGAAGGAATCGAACCAACATTTCTAGATAAGGAGCCTAGCGAATTACCATTACTCTATCCTGCCAAATCAAATTAATAAAAGCCGCAACAAATTGTTGTCTGCTGCCGCTTTCGTGTTTGTACACTTTTCGTTTTTACCATACTAGCACATTTTCCCGTGACATTGAGTGACATTTTTATAATTTATCAAAATACCTTTTATGTCGTTGCTTACAATTGTCTTCTGTGTACTTTATTTTTCTCTGTGGGAAGATTTGATTCATTTGCATAGCTACTTTATACCATGGAAGATCGTCTATGTAATAAAATCTCAGCATCATCCTCAATTCACTTTTTTCAATTTGCTGTATGTATTCTTCCACTTGTGTTTGTTTCTCTAACAGATCTGTTTCTAACCGTTCCAATTGATCTATTTTCTTTATGTATGCGTTTTTCTTTAGCTCGATTGTCATCCGTGGTTTTCCTTCAACTCTTGCCGTTCCAAGTGATTTTCTTCCTTTCTTTCCACGGGATACTGTATCTATTACAGTTTCTTTATTGAGTTTTTCCAACGCTCTTTTATCTTTCTCTATCCTTCTTCGTAAATCTTTTATTTCCTCTTTCATATCTGCGTACTCAATTAGTATTGTTCTGTCCATCGGTAATCGCTCCCTTCAAGTCAACTCCCCATTTCGTCAGGCATTGCTTCACTCCGTACACATTACGTACATCGTGTTTAAATGCCCTCTTCGCACTTTCTGACGGTCCTCGCTTTATAATATCATCAAAGGTCTTTTCCTCATCCAGCTTTGCTTGCTTCCGTGTTCTTCCATAGCTCAAATTATCACTTCCCTTCAAATTTTAAATTTTTTCTAAAAATGGCGTTAGTTTTCCTCGACTTATGTGTATATATAGTAGAGGAGCCTATAATACTGTGAGGTCGGGGCAACGGCACTTAAGACCGTGCTCCGCTGTCCTCTTTAAATGCTTTGCTTCGTCGTATATATGCATACAAATCTTCAATACCCTGTTTGTATCCATCACAGTATGCTCTTTCTTTTTCTACTGTTCTTGTGTATTTCATTTCTACATCGCTTTGCATTTTATTTACAATGTTTTCCAAGTTGTCCACCTTTTCACTCCTCCTACTCCTCTTTCACAAATCTTTAAAACTTCGTTCACAAAATCTATGATTTTCAAACACAATATCATCATAAATCCTGTGTATAGTAATAATCAAACAAAGACATTTAGTTTTTTATATAGATTTTCTTTTTCATAATTAGCCGGTCATTGTACCGGCTTCTCCTCTGTTTGTAGTTTCTTAGGCTTGTACGGTTCCGGAAGTGGACGCCATGCTATACATCTTGCTTTTGTACCACTTACATCGCCACTCCAGTGCCCATCATATTGCCATCCAATACCATGCGTTTGAAACATTCTGTTGTATTCTCCATACCGGAAATATTCGTACCATACTAATACTTTCTCTCCACCTTCCGGCAATCCGTCTTCTACCGGAATCCAACCATCATTGCTAGGGATATTTGTGTCTGTCACATCGTCCATGTGAAATCGGATAATTTTTTCTGTTTGGATATACATAGATTGAATACCTTTCCCGACTAGATGACATTCATCGTCTCCCCAATGACTTTTGCTCAATTCCACACATTTTTCTTTAATCTCTTCCAAAATCTTCTCTAATACATTCATTCCCCCCACCTCTTCATATGTTTTCTCAAATATATCTGGTTTGCATGGACAAACCTCTCCCTTTATACCCTTTATAATGTAATCATTTCTGCTCGCTATCATATCTCCTTCAAGGGTATGTATGATAAGTTCTTCATTTGGTATCCCTTTTCCAACTTCCCAAGCAGTATCATTTGCATTGTAAGAACATTTATTTCCATCAATATGGTGAACGTGAATTTCTGAATCGAAATTAAATCCAACAATATATTTCCCAATTATTCTATGTACCGACACCTTGTCATGCTTTATTGAAATTCCAGCATATCCACGATAAAGATAAATTTTGTATTCGTCTTTGGGTGTGATATTTCTTCTACTACATTCTTCTTTTATTGCTTTTTCTAAAATTGAATAATCTACTATGCAGTTACATGCATTTTCAAATTTCATCTAAACCTCCGAAATCTAGTCTCTGTCCACAGTGGTAACAAAAATCTGCAATTCCCGTTCCCGTAAAGTTTCCACCGCAATTCGGACAACGATATGAATCTGTGTATCTAATTCCTGTTTCTTCTGTTGTCTTAATCGGTTTCTTCGCCGTATCCCGTTCTTTTAACTTCCGCACCTGCTTTAGCAGCTTTGCAGTCTGCGTCTTATCAAAATCATTAATCCGCTTGTATTCATTCAAGATATCGCAGATAAACTTCCCAATTTTACATTCTGAACATATAATTTCTAAAGACTTTCCATCTGCCATGTGCGGATATCGGCACAGATTGTCACAGATATGCTCTGCAAATTCCGTTGTTATCTTATCCATCTTTGTTTCTTCATCAGCTTTTCCACCGTGGTATTCTGTGTATCTATCCATGTTTTTTTCCTCCACTTAATCAACAATCTCCGATTCTAATTCAACCAGTCTCACAGAATGAATGCACATCAATAGTTCTCTCATGCTAAAAAATTCTGCTTCTATCTGATCTCCAAAATCATCATAAAACAAGACACATAGCGTTCCATAACTATCAAATCGGAACCCTTTTTCTTCGTTTTCTGCAAGTTCTTCAAAAAGCTCTTCAATTTCATTCATCTCATCATAAAGACATACGGTATAAGGTCCATCTGTTCTAATTTCTGTTGTTACATATCGTTTAAGCCCCTCTTCTGCAACTAACAAAATTTCATACATATATCTATATCTTACATTCATGCAACTGGATAATACTTCATCTGTCACTGTTGGAAGTCCTGAACAATGTCCTACTACTCTATGCATAACATAATATTCTGTACAAGATTTATCCTCTCCAGTCTTTCGATTTATCAAGTTTCTATGTCTTGTCTCTACAAGATGACTGTTCCTGATCGCGTCAAACAACTCTGTGTTCTTATTTTCTTGGTCTTTTATAAAAAACGACTCTACTTTTCCATCATCATAAACTCTTCCAACTGATTCCCCGTATGAATGTCCATACCATTCATTTCTTGTATCTAATGTTCCATTTTTCTTTATTGGAATTTCTTTCGGTAATTCTTCTACCAGTTCAATTTTATATTCATAACTCATGCTTTCTTCCTCCTAAAATTCAAATTTCACTTTCGGCGCTTTCACGAACGCTACACCACACTCTTTTTGATTCTCCAGCTCTATTCTCCGTATCGCTTTCTGTATGGCGCTGTCCTTGTCTTTTACGTAAACATATCCATCCGGTGCATACAGACTTTTTACTCTTCCGTTTATCCTGTCCAAAATCGTCTGATATGACATGTGGTTCTTGCGTCCTGCTTCTCTCGCAGATTTGTAAAAATCAACGATTTCTCCGTTACTATCAATCTTCACAATCGAGAATTCACTATCATTCCATGTACCTGTCATCTTTCCTAGCTCCGAACGTGTAGTGATTCCGATATTATTCAATGCATTGTCCGTCAGAATCCCATTCTTGTGATATGTCACATACCCCTCTTTCAATTCTCCGATGAACGTAATCTGCATAAGCTTCATCACAACAACCTCTTTGCAATTCAACTTCACTGCTCGTCTTCCGTTGGAGCTCTTAGTGTACGGATGCAGGTCTTTGTATCTGCCATTCTTCAAAGCACGTCTGATATTGCCGAAGTAATTGATCTGATACTTTCCGCCGTATCCTGGTATGTCATACCAAGCATTCGGGTTTATCTGCTTGATTCTCAATTAAATTCCTCTTTTCTTCAATCGCTTTGTTGTCAACCTCCAATAAAGCAGCCTCCAACTTGTCGAAATCGTATCTCCTTGGCAAGAAATTGTTAAATCGATTTCTGTGCTCTGTACCTGCTCTCAATTCTGCAATTGTCGGCGCGAACTTATTCGCCTTGATGTGGTTTTCAAGCGTTCTCGAAACATCTTCATAGCTTGCATCCTTTAACATCTCATACCACAGATCAAATACTGCTTGGCTGTCAATCGGAGTATTTGTATATGCTGCCCTTATGGCTTTTACAATGTTCTTAAACTCTTCCCTTGTCACCAGTTATCCACCTCGCTTACTCGGTCGCGAATCCTCGTCTGAACTATTCCGTTTGCATGCGCCTTGTCGTCATAATTTCCATCCAGTACCTTTGCCATATTACCGTCCATGATCAGCCAGTCGAATGTAGCGGACCAGTTCCGGTTGTTCTGCCCTTTCAGGAAGCTGCTACTCTCAGCCTTTTCAAACAAAATACGGAAATCATCAACTGTATATCCTGTATTCATTCTTGCACGGACGGCCTTTTTCCGCCTCTCAGACATGGTCTTCAATGTCGGGTAAGATACACAGATGCTGTTGTACAAGTCGGAAATCGCCGCAAAGTGGATTTTTTCTTTAGATACGTTAGTATCTTTCTTTTTATTTTTAGTTTCTGTTTTATATTTATCTATGTCTACGGTTTCTGCTACTTGTTGTACTACCGTTTCTACTTCGCTTTTTACTACCATTTCTACTTCGCTTTTTACTACGTTTTTGAAAGTGAAAGGTATTAATCTGTATTTGTTCGGGCTTCCCTTTTTCCCCTTTTGGTATTCGATTAAACCAGCTTTTAGGAGATCGTCTCGCACCTTTATAAAGGTTGCCTCACGACTCATTTGCATGGCTGCCATCAATCTCAGGTTATCTACTGTAACCCACTCAGGCCAGTTACACTTATTAGCCTGGTACATTAATCTGTACCACAGGAGTTGGGCATCTCTGGTCAAGTAGTTATTTTCGAGCCATCGTTCGAAGGCAATAATCTCAGCTAAGTAATTCAAGCCCTTATCACCCCTTTCTCCTCCAACTAAACCAATTGTGTAGCTGGAGGTATTTTGGCTTACGTTTTGTGATATACTATTCTGCCATGAACGGTTTACGAGTTACTCTATAGCAAAGGATTTTCCCTTACTAACTTCTGTAAAAAAATTCTTGCCGGAACTGTTCTTCTGTTCCGTAATGTTCTAAATAATACGCCTTACAGCGTTTCTTTAAATCCTTATCTATCTTTCCTGCATCTTTTCCTCTACGCACTCCATTCGGGTGCAGATCTGGTCTCAAAGGAGCGATAAAGCCATACTTCTCACATAGCTTTCTCTCTGTTGCTGTATGCGAAAATATATGATGTCTTTCCCCCCATACTGACCGGTATACATGCAATGGTCCATGTCGTCTGTAAATATGCTCCATAATTTTTTTCTTCTTTCGCCGAGGTCAATTCCCCACTTTTGTTTCAACTCAGCTTTTTCGTTCAGGGTAAGCAGTTCTGACTCTGGTATTCCGACATCCTGACAGTCCTGTATGACTCCTTTGATAAGCCTACTCATTTCCTTGCTGTCGTATTTACTTGAGCCCTTAAAACACTGTAAGATATGTAGTGTTTCTTTTCTTCCTACAAGATCAAACACCTCCTGTGACCCTCGATTAATTACAACACGATACACCGTCTGCGCCAAATGAATATCTTTTTCCCGGAGTGGGATATACTCAAAGGTACCATGCTCAACAAGTTCTCTTAGATACACATCACGCCTTGAAATCTGTAGTTTATCAGATAACTTGTCTAAAAGAACCCATAAATACGAGTTTGCATCAAGACTTCTCTTGCCCTTGTATGGCTTTATTTCAAGGCTCAACTTCTCATAATCCTTAAGTTCTTCGTATGCCTGCCGAAAATCCTCGACAGGCTCAAATAGCAATATTGGCTTTCCAGTTGCAAAATCAATTATTGGCTGTTTCAATTCCCCTGTAAGTTTCACTACTCATCACCGTATTTCTTCTTAATTGCATTCAGCATCTTTGCCGCTTCTCCTTCAGTTAAGGTCTCACGCGTCCTTCCATTTCCACAAATCCATGCATCCAAATCGATGCCGTGGGAAATACACAACTTTTCCAATGTTTTTATTTTTGCCGCGGAAGCTAGGTTATCCGCTGTTTCCGGGATTTGCGCTTCCATCTTGTTGTATTCTTCCTTAAGCCACAGGTCAAATCCTAACCCTGTATGTATTGCAACACACTTTACAAATGCCCTGCACATACTGTTCCACACTCTCTGTTGCGACATTGAATTGTCTTTTACTGGATTCGCTCCATTCATAACTGGTGTCTGCATCTCATACTCATTACCATCGATAATTACTCGGATACGTGTCTCATAACAGCGATTTGTATTCCCTTTGGAATCTGTAAAAACAGTATCAGACATTCTAAGGCTACCACCCGTCTTTTCGTTTGGAATTGGCTCCCAGTATACTCTTGTAGCTCCATTTTTCCGTAACAAATCGATGCACATAGCCCAATTCAGATATAGCAGCCCATCTCGTTTCTCGCAATATGGCTTCACATCTATTTTCCTAAGCTCATCATAACTTTTAAGCATCCTGTTCCTCCTCGTATATATAGTTTCCCGAGTAAAACCACTCAACAAACTCTTTTCTTAACTCATCGCTCCATTGCATCTGCTCCAATGCGTATTGATAAGCGTCACAATCATTTATGCATGTCCCTTTTTCTTGTCCGGTAATGCCTATGTACATGCGATCAACTCCTTTAATGTAAATTGCCCGTCTTTTTCCTGTATAAGCAATCGTTCGTATTGTTCCTCTGTTTTTTTACGTTTTGCTATGCAATCACACTTTTCGCCCGGGTCTAAATTTGACCCACAAATTTTACATATGTATTTATCGTATCCATACATTCTTCTACACCTGCTTTTTCAATCCCTAAAATCGCGAAAACCTCACTTATATTTATTTTTCCGGTTTCACAGCGCGCATTTGCATATCTCTCTACGGCACGGATAAGGGCAACTGCCTCTTCTGCCGGGATATCATCATTAAACTTGTACATCGCTTTCCCCTCTCTCTTTAAACCCGAACTTGACAAATCCATGCTCATATCTCGCTTTTTCCCTGTCGTACTTCGATATGTCAATCCCGCGTCTGTTCATCTCTTCCCATGCAAGGTCAAAAAGTTTTTCTTGATTCAAATAGAGCCAAATCCCTTTCTTCTTATCCTCAGAATCATGGTCAGTTCCGTGCGAATTGAAAATCTGACTCGTATCATTTCTCATTTTTTGATATGTAATCAACGGCATTGTTACCGTTCCTTCTAATTGTTCCATTGACTTTTCCTCTCTTCTATTTATGAGTTATCCGAAAATCTAAATTCCATCAGATCAGCAAGCATCAAGTATTCCTTTGCCTTTTTCGTTTCCCCATGCGTCTCTACTACCTTTTTACGGAATTCTGATAAATTTCCATAAAAACATCCACATCTCACACCAATTTCTCCTGCTTTTGTTTTAAAAAATGTAGTTGTACGATATTCGGAGCCAAAACCATGCACCGTGGCGTAGTCAGCATTACCGTACACCCGAGCATCACCACACACCCGAGCATTACCATACACACTAGCATTACCATACACCCGAGCATCATCGCACACCCGAGCATTACCATACACCCAAGCATTACCGTACACACTAGCATTACCATACACCCGAGCATCATCGCACACACTAGCATTACCGTACACCCGAGCATTGCCATACACCCAAGCATTGCCTTCATGATTTAGATTTTCTTCTTTTTCCACGAAACCGCCAAGCTCACCCGCTTTAACGTTTCCAAACTCGATTAATGCTTTAATACGAAATAATTTTGTCCCGAAAATATTAGTGATAAACTCACTTGTTAACTCAAATTTTTTCATTTGACTTTCCCTCCAAAATCCTCTACAATTTAATTGGTTTATTATCCGAGTACCCGAGCTTGCCGGCTCATGTGGGTGCTCTTTTTTAGAATCCCATTGTAGTTAAAAACGTAAGACATCTTCCAACCACCATTCCAAATCCAAAGATCGTAGCCACAACTGCTATGATTGCATATATCTTGCAACATAACCCGGCTTTCAGCTTGTCCCTCTTTTCCTGTCGTATCTTTTTCAGCATTGCTTGATTTCTCTTCTCTAACATCTCATTACGCTCAAGTAATTCATGATAATATGTAATCGCATCCTGAATCTCCTTCATCTGCTCCTCTGTTTTAATTTCTTCCATCTTTCCTTCTCCTTTTCTTTGCTCGATTTTTGTTGCGTTTGTATCTTAGATACTCTTTGTATGTCACTGCTTGTCCTCACCTCCTTCAAGTCTCCGGATTGCCTCTTCCCTGCTGATTCCAATATACTTTGCAACATCCGTTATTGTTGATTCACAAAATCTTTTGTTTCCACGCTTTACCACCCTTCCAAAGTGCCAAACATTATTCCGGATATTATATCTTGCTTGATTCACCGTACAACCGATTATCTTTGCGATCGCTGGTGTTCTGATAATTTCACTCACGCTTATCACCTCCTACTCTAAGAAATACTCAATGCTTACGCCGAAGTAATCAGCTACCTTTTTCAACTTATTAACGCTTGGAGATGATTCTCCCCACTTCTTAATTGTTCCATTTCCAAAACCAAGCGTTTTCTCAAGGCAACTGACTGAGATGCTGTTCTTCTCTGCCAGTTTTAAAATCTTTTCAAGTATCATAATTCCCTCCTTTTCTATTCTTATAGACAACTGCATATATATCTGTTACAATGACCTCGTTACACTTAGATAATTTTCTAAAGGTCATTGAAGACCGGAAAGGAGTTTAGTAAGGAGTAACAGTTTAGTATTGATACAGGGAATAATCGTAATGAAAGGGGGCTTGCAAAGGTACGTTTCTTATGATTCGCTATTCACTTTCGTGATTATGGTTTGTGCCATCATTACGTTGGCGAATTATCGCAAGTAACGATAGCCTTTCAACTTTCTTTTTTTATACTCCCTGTATCCTATCCCCGGCAGTTGTTTAACTGTCGGGCCTTCTTTTTCTTAAAGAACACAATATGTAAGAGTCTCTCCCCGTGATTATCCACGCACGATAGTTACGGGGAATCCTTTTATTCCACAGATTTACTCAGATGGTCGCTCTTGTTGCCATAAGGGCGGCCACTTTATATATGCAGTTGTCTATAAGACTTGAATCTTCTTTTCTGTGTTCTTCTGTTCGAAATATGTAATCTACTTTTTCTACTTATTGCCTTTCCTTTTGCTTTCTCCTATACTTTAGTTACAGGCATCTGCCAATGCCGAGTAAAATAGAAAGGAGCTATTAGTATGAAACTTAATAATCTCAAAAGTGAATTCCTAAAATACATGACGAAATCTTATGCTGAAGACCATGTACGTGTTTTTATCT
>OBVX01000730.1_pt1 | contig 15351 bp, 20 predicted proteins | sample 1495161 | NCBI WGS metagenome assembly OBVX01 (sample SAMEA2580023, study PRJEB22360) | human gut metagenome | reverse complement strand
AAAATTTCCTGTATTCCCATCTTCTTTTTCCACAATTCTTGCTCTACATCAAGTTCCGAAAGCGCCTTTCCTTTTTGAACCTGCTCTAACAGTTTTTTTCGCCTTCCGGCGGTTTTAATTGCATCCTCTGTTTCTTCTATTTTTTCTTTCACAATCTGTTCCCAATTCCGATCATTTTGATAAGCTGCAATGTCGCTTACGGAAAAATCCAAAAGACGTAATTTTTTAATCTCCAAAAGACATTTTACAGTCTCCATCATACTCTTTATATCCATTTGCCCCCTTGACAGTCTGAATCAGTCCATTCTCTTCATAATAGCGAATCGCTTTTCTTGTAAGTCCCGTCAAATCTTCGACTTCTTTTATTCGCATCTTCCCCACCTCCTTTATGCTATTTCTATCTTTTTTATATCATGTTCCCTTAGGGCACAGTCAAGCTTTTTCCATAAATACTACAAAAAAATACAGATTGTAATTTTTTATTACAACCCGCATTTTCTTTTTTCTGGAAAAATCGAATGTTTACCCAATTCCTCCATATGCAATTCCAAGAACAACAACCAAAATCGTCACAATCGTAAACACATATTTTGCAAAGTATAAAAATGTATTGCCAAGCGGCTTTTCTGCACCTTCGTTGATTCCCGCAAGCGCTTTCTTCGCATCATAGAGATAATAGAATACAATCAATACCAGCAACGCCATGACCGGTGAGACAACTACTGTAATCAAGTTTGTAAAATTGTCAAATGTTGTCATGCTTAAGTTTAATGGAATCGACAGTACAAATGTCACTACACCAACAAGAATGACCGCTTTTACACGCGTTAATTTTGTGTTTGATATAATTGCCTCCACAACACCTTCCAGCATATTGATGGAAGAAGAAATTGCTGCAAAGAACAAACTTAAGAAGAATACAATCGCAATAATCGTTCCTCCCGGCATCTTATCAAAGATGATTGGCATCGTCATAAACAGAAGCGGAGGTCCCGCATTGACATCCAAACCAAATGCAAATACTGCCGGCATGATCACAAACGACGCAAGCACTGCTGCCAATGTGTCAAGCACTGCTGTACTGATCGCAAGTTTGGGAATATTATAATCTTTTTTCAGGTAGCTTCCATATACGACCATTCCACATCCATTAAGCGATACCGTAAAAAATGCCTGTCCAAGTGCCATAACCCATGTATCTACCTCCAACAAATGATGCCATTTCGGTTGCAGTAAAAATTTTACCCCTTCCATAGATCCCGGAAGCGATAAAGATCGAATCGCAAGTAATATAAAGATCACAAACAGCGCTGGCATAATAATCTTGCTGACTCTCTCGATCCCTTTGATTACTCCCGCACAGATTACCACTACCGTAAGTACAATCGCAATCGCATCCCACGGAATAGATGCCGAAGAACCTGCAAACTGATTGAAATATGTATCTTTATCGATTGTCTTTAATTTCCCAGTTCCGCTTAAAACAAAATATTTTAGAATCCATCCCACAACAATATTGTAAAACATAAAGATTCCAAGCAGTCCAATCGCTGGAAGCATACCAACAAATTTCCCGCCTTTTAGTTTCTTTTCTTTGAACACGGTCATAATACCGGTCATCGATCCGCCACTAAAATGTCGTCCAAATGCGAACTCTGTAATCAATCCCGTTGTTCCCAAAATGAATACAAAGATAAAATACGGAATCAAAAATGCTGCTCCTCCGTAGGCGCCCAACCGATATGGAAACATCCATATGTTACCAAGTCCAATTGCTGAACCGATACAAGCCATAACAAAGCCAAGCTTGCTTGTAAATTTCTCTCTTTTATCCATAATAACCTCTCAAATATGTATTTGATACATTCGTATCTTCTACATACTATCACACTTTAACGCATTGGCGCAATAAAAACATTAAGCAAATGTCTATTTTTTCAAAAATTAACCCACGAACCAGAAATACAAAAAAACAACAACATAATACCAATCAGGCAAATCCCAGACAATATTTCTGCTGCTCTTGGTATTTTTTCTTGCAGCGTAATTGAGTAAGCAATCCGATAACAAACGATCACACTAAGATAAAAAAGTGTAACATCAATCCAAAGAATTGGATGTTTGAAAACCGCCATATATGTGTAGAAAATGATTACAATTGTCAATGCACCACTTACGATTCCTGCAAGTCTTCCTGTAAGATAGCCCGAATATTGTTTCCCGATATACGCATATTGGAAAACCGAATAAATCAAAACAGGGAAAAACAATAGCTTCAAGTGTTCCCAAGTAGATTCGTTGTACGGAGCAAACAAAGCAACTACAGGATTCTTCCCGGACCAATCATAAAAAAAGTGCATTAACGTCCCAAACACCATAACAAATATCGCACCAAATATTTCTGATTTTTTTAATGTATTCTTCATCCTTCCAAGCCTCCAAAAGAACGGGATTATTTTTTTATTTCAGGCACCGTGGAATGTTGCTTTACGATGCCTGAAATTCATACCAATGTTATTTCATAGATGGTTGTGTCAAAATATTTTTTACATGATCGATTTCTTCACGTGTTGCCTTCGCGGCAGGAACATAATAACTCTTTTCACGCGCCACCTGATATAGTTTTTCCTGTGACATTTCACATTCGCTTCGAATCTGTTTCAGGCATTGTTTTAACTCTTTGTTCTCTGTCTGCGGAATCATCTCTCCAAACATTTTCAACTCTCCGTTTACGCCGACAAGTGCATCCGATACCATTGTTTTCTCGTTCATTCTACTTCCTCCCTCTTACAAAAATTTCATCAGATCTTGTTTATTTTTCATTGCAGAATCTGCTGCATCCTGAAAAAGTTTTTTAATCTCAGCATCCTGCGCCTGATTTGCATAATCAGTCATTTTGCAGTGTGTCGTTTCATACCCGCCGATCAGATGACGGAGATTCTGTAAATCTAAAATAGAAATATCAGACATAATGGGTTCCTCCTCATAATGAAAAATTTATAATAAGTTTACAAGTTTAGTATGTCAGTATTGAAAGATAATATGCTATAATGAGAGTAAAATAATTTAGGAAGGATATTTTTTATATGGAAGAAAACAGAAAAACACTGAAAGTGTATCACGGAATCATCATGCTGATCTTGTCAGCTGTCTGTGTATTTTTCGTAAGTCCAATCTTAGGCGCAAATCTTGGACTTTACGGTACTTTGCTAAACGAAATACTTCTGCTTGTACTTGCGGTCGCTCTTACTGCTGTTGTCAGAGGTGATTTCAAACAAGTCTTTCCAATTCACAAGCCAAAACTTTCGGCTGTTTTTGGGACGATTTTACTTTGGATTGGATCATTTCTTGCAATTATGATCATCACCATGATCATCGCATACTTTTTCCCTGAAGAAGTGATCGGTGTCAGTCAGGGTCTTGGAATGGAATTTGCAAGTTTGACATTTATAATTTCTTTTGTGATTGTGTCCATCTCACCTGCAATTTGTGAAGAAGCCGTATTTCGCGGTGTTGTAATGCACAGCTTTGACAATGGAAAAAACAAATGGATCGCCATCGTTGTCACAGGCTTGATTTTCGGTGCATTTCACGGAAATATTTGGAGATTTGTTCCGACGGCACTGCTTGGCATTATGCTCGGCTACATTGTATATGAGACCGACAATATGATTTACGGAGCGCTGTTTCATGCAATCAACAATGCTATGCCGCTGCTTAGTATTTTCGCAATGAAATCCATGTACTCAAATGAGATGTTCCAAAGCCAAATGTCGACCATGACAGACAATGGAATCCCTTTGATCTCGATTGGAATGTATGTGATGTACGGAGCTGCTATTCCACTTTTACTCACAATCGGAAATTATCTGATTCACAAAGGGACAAAACATGCAAAAAACAGCCTGTTTGCGAAAGAAGAACGGATGAAACTGGTCGTACTGCTCTTGATATCCGGGGCATTTTTGGTTGTCGGCTTTTTTATCATCATTTTCTCCTTACTATTTGATCCATCTGTATTAAATAGTATGATGTACTAAGATTGCGAATTTATTTTTCCGCAAAATGCATAAATGCGCGAAAAAGATAGCGCATGTCTGATGAAATTTCATACATGCTTTCCGGATGCCATTGTACCCCTAACACAAAGGGGTGCGATGGCATTTCGATTGCCTCAATCACACCGTCTGCCGTTCTTCCGGTAACTTGCAGCGCTTCCCCCACCTCCTCGATTACCTGATGGTGAAAACTGTTTGTGTAGGCAAACTCTCCGATAATCCGGTGCAGCCTGCTGCCAGCAACAGTATTCACTTTATGGCTGATATCCTTTCGCGAAATGCTTGTCTGCATATGGTTGATTGAAGGTTCTTTTCGAAGTTCTATATCCTGACAGATCGTACCATGGCAAGCTACATTTAAAATCTGCATGCCACGACAGATGGCAAGCACGGGCTTTTTGCTCTTAAGAATCGATTTCATAAGTCGAATCTGAAACAGATCCAACGCAATGTCCGTCTCCCCGATTCCACGTGCCGGCTCTTCTCCAAAAAGCAGCGGCGTAATGTCACCGCCCCCGCAAAACAGAAAACCGCTGCACAGTTTCACATAGTCCGCAATCACTTCATTTGATTTGACAAGCGGCAGAATAATCGGGAGACCTCCTGCCGACTTCACCGCCTTTATATAGGCGTCACTCACAAACTGCTTTTCCCCCATCAACCCACAAATAACAATTCCAATTTTTGATTTCATATATACATCCTTTTTATAATAGAGTAGACTATAACAATACAGATTATGCAAGGAGTAAAAAAATATGAATTTGATTGATATGCACTGTGACACCATTTGGAAATTGATGGAGACAAACGGGACTACATTAAAAGATAATCCGTTTTGTGTAGATTTACAAAAATTGAAACGAGCCAAGAGTACTGCCCAGTTTTTTGCCTGTTTCATTTATCTAAAGCAATTTGAGGGAAATGGTCGTTATACGAAAGGCTATGACTATGCTATGCAAATGCTTACACGCATAAAGCAAGAAGTTGTTCAAAACAAAGACGCAATCGCAATCGCACGAAATTTTCTGGAATTTGACAAAAATCAGGCGCAGGGAAAACTTTCCGCTTTTCTGACGATCGAGGAAGGCGGTATTTTGGATAGCCAAATGAATCGCTTACACACGCTCTATCAGGAAGGAGTCCGTTTGGTTACGCTCCTTTGGAACGAAGAAAACTGCATTGGCTCTCCAAACAGTAAAGACCGCAAAATCATGCAGAAAGGATTGAAACCATTTGGCTTTGAGGTAGTTGAGCAAATGAATTCCCTCGGAATGTTAATCGATGTGTCACATTTATCAGACGGTGGCTTTTGGGATGTGCTAAGCACCAGCTCCAAACCTATTGTCGCCTCCCACTCCAATGCAAGAGCACTCTGTGAGCACCCGAGAAATCTGACTGACGACATGATTCGTGCACTGGCAGAAAAAGGAGGCGTAATCGGATTGAATTTTTATCCATATTTTGTAAACCCAGCCGGACACGCATCCGTTTCAGCTCTGGCAGAACACGCTCTCCATCTGTTTTATATCGGCGGAGAAGATTCGGTGGCAATCGGAACTGATTTCGATGGATTTGATGACGGCAAATTAGAACTGACAGATATCGGTCAGATTGACCGTCTATACGCAGAATTGCAAAAGAGAGGATTCACCGAACGGCAACTGGAAAAAATCTGGTCAAAAAACATTCTCCGCATTGTAAAAGATGTTCTTTAGCAGAAGTTTGATGACAAAACTCTATTTATCGTGTAAAATAATTTTAATTGACAATATACATCAATTAAATTATCAACAATAAGGAGTTTCGAAATGAGTATTTTAAATGTCGAACATTTATCACATGGATTTGGTGACCGTGCCATCTTCGGCGACGTCTCGTTTCGTCTTTTAAAGGGCGAGCATATCGGTCTGGTCGGAGCAAACGGTGAAGGAAAGTCCACATTTTTAAATATTGTAACCGGAAAACTACAGCCTGACGAGGGCAAGATCGAATGGGCAAAAAATGTCCGCGTCGGATATCTCGATCAGCACACTGTATTGGAAAAAGGGATGACCATTCAGGACGTTCTAAAATCTGCATTTGCATATTTATTTGAACTGGAAGAAAAAATGAATACCATCTGTGACTCTCTGGGAGATGCAGACGAAGAAGAGATGATGACGCTCATGGAAGAACTGGGAACAATTCAGGACACACTCACGCTGCATGATTTTTATGTCATTGATGCAAAGGTGGAGGAAGTTGCCCGTGCACTCGGTCTTTTGGATATCGGTCTTGAGAAAGACGTAACCGATTTAAGTGGCGGTCAGCGCACAAAAGTACTGCTTGCCAAACTACTTTTGGAAAAACCGGACATCCTGCTTTTAGATGAACCGACAAACTATCTGGATGAAGAACACATCGCATGGTTGAAACGTTATCTGATTGACTACGAGAATGCATTTATCCTGATTTCTCATGACATCCCATTCCTAAACGAAGTCATCAACATTATCTACCACATGGAGAATCAGGAATTGAACCGCTATGTCGGCGATTATGATCATTTTCAGGAAGTGTATGCCGTAAAGAAAGCCCAGCTCGAAGCGGCCTACAAACGCCAACAGCAGGAAATCAGTGAGTTGAAAGACTTTGTTGCCAGAAATAAAGCTCGTGTTTCCACAAGAAATATGGCGATGTCCCGCCAGAAAAAACTGGATAAAATGGATGTCATTGAACTTGCGGCAGAACGTCCAAAGCCGGAATTTCATTTCAAACAGGGACGGACTCCCGGAAAATATATCTTCGAGACAAAAGATTTAGTCATTGGATACAACGAACCACTTTCCAAACCGCTGACTTTATCTATGGAACGCGGACATAAAATTGCATTGGTCGGCGCAAACGGAATCGGAAAAACAACCTTATTAAAAAGTATCTTAGGCCTGATCAAACCATTGAGCGGTTCCGTCGAACTGGGTGAAAATCTGCAGATTGGATATTTCGAACAAGAATCTGCACCAGACAACAAAACAACCTGTATCGAAGAGATTTGGCAGGAATTCCCTTCCTATACTCAGTATGAAGTACGTTCCGCCCTTGCCAAGTGTGGTCTGACGACAAAACATATCGAAAGTCAGGTGCGTGTGTTAAGCGGTGGTGAACAGGCAAAAGTACGTCTCTGCAAATTGATCAACCGCGAGACAAATATCCTGCTTTTAGATGAGCCAACCAACCATCTCGACGTAGATGCCAAAGACGAATTAAAACGCGCCTTACTGGAATACAAAGGCAGTGTCCTTCTCATCTGTCACGAACCGGAATTTTACCGCGACGTCGTAAATGAAGTTTGGGACTGCACAAAATGGACAACAAAAATTATCTAAGTTACATTTGGGGAAGCTTGCGCCACTGGAGCAGCTTTCCCTTTCTTTTTACTCAGTCCTTTCAAAAATACGCACTCACGAATCCATCCTGTAAAATTTCTCTGTGAGCGAAACATCTACCCCAAGCTCTCTCCCCACACGGACAATGTATCCGCAAAATGTCTCAAGCTCTGTATTGTGCTTCCCATCCTCCACATCTCTTTGCAGTGAACTTGTCGCATCATCTGCAAGTTTATTTTCAAATCGATTCTGGTGCCTTACTATATCTTCTTCCTCCAGATGCACTCCTTTTGCCTTCCCGACTTCATAAGCCTCCTGCAATAATCGGCGAAACTCTTCCCGCTTCTTTGCATCTGCACGAAGTTCTCCGACATTTTGCCGATAATGAGCGGTCAGCACATTGTACGCACAGTTAAATATGTATTTTCTCCAAATCTCTGCCTCAATATCTTCCGCAGCAACGCAGTCCACCTTCGCCCCTCTCAGCAACTGGTATACGTCTTCTACTGCCTTTTTCTCCCTCTCATTCGCATTGGAAATTCCAATCTTAATATCGGCAAAATTCTCTTTCTGCACTACTGAAAAATCCTCTTTCGTATAGGATAAGATATAAATCAAAGAATCCACAACAATTCCTTTTCCAATATAACAAGCCCATTCTCTTCGAGACTTTTCTTTCGTTCACCTCTCGCAATAAATGAAACTTCATCATAGGTATCCGCCAACATTCCTGCAAGATATCCTCCAACTCCACCAATTCCTGCAACTGTAATTTTTTTACTCATATCTGCTCTACTTTCCCTTCCACTTGCATTTTGTTACAGTATATCCCAAAATCTCACCTTTTTCCACCTTTGAAGTGCATAAAAATACGGACGAAAGTTTCCTATCGCCCGCAATTTTTCTTAATTTTCTTTTTCAAAAAAATCCTGCCATTTCTCTTTGTTTACGGCAAGGTAAATACCACCGCCTAAAAAGACAACCGCCACAACTGCATTTTTTATCATTCCACTTACCATAGCAAATGAATCCGCCAAATGCATCGGAAGTAAATAATATAAAATATCTCCAAAAGTATGGAACAACACCGAACCTCCAAGTAAAATACATACTGCTGCAATCACTACCCGATACTTTTTCAGCATTTCTCGTTTGTGTTCCAAGACATAGCCAAAGTGAAATGCATATTCATCTTTTTGCAAGTAGAACACTTCTTCCGGCAAAGATTTCAAATTGTGTACCTGGAAAAAACTATATGCCCAGACAACCGGAAGCGCCAGTGCAAACCATTCTAATCCCGATACACATGCCAGTGCGACAATTCCCCAAAAGATTGCCATCATACTGACACCGCGTTTCTTAAATCCCATATATAACTCTCCCGCTCCTGGAATCAGGGAACATAAAAATAATAATAATCCTTTCTTTTGCATAATCATAATACTCATCCTTTCGTTACTTCATTTGATTTAATTGTATTGTAGCTTAGAAAGTTTAAGTTTCCCGCCATGAAAATCTTAAGAATTCCGAAAGATTCCGTCCCTCTATTTTTTTCGAAACTGGTGTTCCTGATACAAATCCAAAAACACAATAAACAAAATCATCATAATCATCCAGCCGCAAAGAACCTTAATCGCACCGAAACAAAGAACCGCAGGAGAAAATATACAGTCATTGGCAATTGTCATGATTGCGTAAATGCAACTTGCACCGATTATAAAATAAAGAATAGTCTCTAAAAACAATCTCACCCGCACTTCATATAATTTCTTCTTACGCATCGGTACAATTGCATATTTTTCTAACAAATAAACTTTCTTTCCCTGCTCTCGTATAAAAAAGAGAGTATCGTTTACAGATAACAGAAGAAAGAATCCTAAAAAAATCAATATGCTTGCATCAAAATCCAATATCATATTTGTTCTTTCCTCATAATGTTGCGAATAAAATGAAGGTACTTGTCCTTGTAATTTTATAAGATACAGAATCCACGTGATGGTAATCCAACTCCATCTTTCAAATCGTATTCTCCGCTTCTCTCTTCGATACATTTCTTTCATCTCATTCCCTCCTCAAAAGATCTCTGACTGTCGCTTTCTTATGTCCATATTGTCCTATCAGTTCCTGTATAGAATGATTTCCAAGCTCCTCTCTTGTCTTGGAGAACTTTAACTCTCCATCATCAATAAGCATTACATAGTCTGCAATCTGATCAATATCACTGATAATATGAGTGGACATCAGCACACCGATTTCCCGATCTCTGATATCCTGTATGATTCCGATGAAATCCTTTCGAAATACCGGGTCGAATCCTGCCGTCGGCTCATCCAGCAGCAAAAACTCCGGCTGATAAGACATTGCAAAGGCGAGTTGATATTTCATATACATTCCTTTAGAAAGCTGATAAATCGGCTGTCCTTTCGGTACTTCCAGCCGGTCCAGCCAAAGATACAGCTCCTCCATACTCCCCCGTTCAAAATAAACTCCAAGCAATTCTCCATTTTCCAAAGGTGTCTTATCCATAAAATATGAAAGCTTCTCGGATACCAGCGCCACCTTCTGCTTTGCTTCCTCATATTCGGTCCGCAGATTTTTTCCGGCAATGATGACCTCTCCCTGATACCTGTCATCAATACCTGCCAGAATATTCAAAAGCGTAGATTTCCCCGCTCCATTTACACCCACAAGTCCTGTCAGATATCCTTTTTCAATCTCAAATGACATTGGTTTTAATGCAAATCCCTGATACGACCGCGCCACATGCTCACATTGTAATACTCCAGACATACTATCGCCCTCCCACATAAAACATTTCCAACATTTTTTTCAGCTCCCGAAGAGACACTCCCATCTCCTTTGCCTGTTCCACCACATCCATCATCTTTTCTTCTATCTGGCGGATCTGATCTTCTTTCAGCAATTCTCTGTTTCTCGCTTTTACATAAAATCCTTTTCCCGCCACCGAATAGATTAATTGCTCTTTTTCAAGCTCCTCATATGCACGTTTTGTTGTGATAACACTAATCTCCAGCTCTCTGGCAAGCGCTCGGATGGACGGCATCATATCCCCCGGCATAATCTCTTTTTTAATAATCGCCTTTTTTACTTCCCTCACAATCTGTTCATAGATTGGCAAACTGTCATTTTCCCGTATGATAATTTCCAAGTCTGTTCCTCCTCTCGTTATTAACAAATATCATACTGCACATCATCTCTTTTTGATCTCTGACAATAGACATTTTCATATAAAAGGATCTCCTTCAAAAAGGCTCCCACATACACCACGACAAAAAACAAATTTATCAAAAAACAAACTCCCCAAATGATTCCTCTCACCAGAGGAGTCATTGAGATAACCGTGTCCGCAAAGAGAATGACCCACTGTACCAGAAGTGTACACGTCCAGTATACCTTTACGACAATCTCTGTCTTTGTCTGAATCACATATCCATTTTCATCGACTCTTCGCCCCCCGGTATCACCCATTCGAAAAGTCAGACTCACATTTAACAGCGTAAAAAAACAAAGTCCATACATTATAACCATAAACATGATATCTCCGCCCCAAAATGCGACTCCTACCAAACATTTTAAAGATACTCCAATAAAAATCATTCCGACGACAACTTTCACAACAAGCATTCCGAATAAATATCGTTCCTTCTCTTTTTCTCCTGCCGGGCATAGATACATTACTTTACAAATACGAAGTGGAATGCCACGCATCAGTTGAACAATACATATAAGAAAAAAAGCTGCACAGACTAAAATCATTTTTTTCAAATCTGCCATTTGTAGATTTATGCTAATGACTTGTACTGTCTCTATTCCCAAAAGCACAGCCATGTTTTGAAAAGCAATGGCTACTATTAGCATATACCAAAGCAGAGAAAATTTCTCTTTCTTCACATATCTCCACATATCTTTCAGCATCACCATCATCATCACTCTATACATCTTCGTATCCTCCCTTCTCCAAGCAGTACATCACTTCTTCCAGTGACGGCTGCTTTGTTCTATATCTTCCATAATCGATATTCGTATCTTTTTTGATAAATGCATAATTTTTGTATTCTCCAAAAGACCTGTAGATCACTTTTCCTTGCCGAAACTGTTCTACCTCTTCTTTTGTGCCATAGACGATCAGATAACGCTCCCGCACTTCTTCTATTTGTAAGTCCCATACAATCCGTCCATCTTTCATCAGCAATATATAATCTCCGATGCGATCCAAATCTTCTGTGATATGCGTGGACATAAGTACGCTTCTCGTTCCATCTTCCACAATTTCCTGCAGATATCTCATCAATTCTTTTCGAAATAATGGGTCCAATCCTGATGCAGGCTCATCAATAAAATTGGGTAGCCCTCTCCTATCCCTTGAAAGCACTGGCTTTAACGGTAGGCACATCTGTGTATTGTGTATATTTTCTAGTATTAGAGTTCTACTTTCTCTTCTTCCAATGCAGCCTGTAACTGTTTTTCATATGTCACTTGACCACACTTTTTCATTCCAACGATAATTCTTAAACATGTATTTTTCTGTTTCAATTTTCGTATAATATACATTTCATCAAACGCACTATCGACTATATACTTATAAGTAGCTTCCAGTTTTTCAACTGCTAAGTTGCTATTTCCCATTTCATAAAAACATAACAAAGTTCTTAATGTTTCCATTGAAATACTCGATAAATACTTTCGCAAAATCTCTGTATTCTGTTGTACTTCTTCTAATTTATACCCCTCTGTAACAATATTTTCTTTTGATTTATTTTTTTTACAATAATATTTAACTAATGAAGCATACTCTTTCAACTCATCTTCTGTAATTGTTCCAAACATTCTTTCGCAACCAATATTGCTTGAAAACAATCTATGTTTCTTGATTAAATTTAAGGCATCTGTTAATTCTTTACTTCCAAGTTGATATTCCTGCTTAATTTGATCTTTGACCTCTTTAAATTTTTCTGTGCTCCACTCTTCGTAAACCGGAAGTTTTTTTGATATTTCTCCTATATCAGTTCTTGATAAACTTTTTGTAAATGTCCCTAACGAATATTCATCAACACAGCTTCCTAAAAAATAAATCAAGTCATCAAATTTTTCCATTACTGCTTTAAATTCAGTTTCTAATAATTCGATACTTATATGAGAAATTTGATTTTTTATCATATGCGGTTGATCATCTTTATTTAATTCATATTTAAAAGCATCTCCCTCTTCATCAAAATAATAAAACTGAATCATATCTTCTATGTTTTCAAAATATGCAGGAACCCTTCTATCTATATTTTTATTCTCGCATGCCATTTTATATAGTTCTTCAATATTATGTGTGTGAAGTTTCTTTTTTCTTTCTGCTATAAATTCAACTGAGTGACTTATCTTCTTTTTTCTCTCCAGTTCCCATAACATCTTAATAACAATTTTTAGAGATAATTCAATACTATGTCTTGCATTATAAACAATCGGATACACTAACAGATCTTCAACTTCCTGACTCACTTTTAATGACTTTATCAGGATCTCAACTGTACGTTTAAATCCATTTCTTATATCATCATCTGTGGTTCCTCCATTGTCGCCAACGCATGCAATAATTCCATCCTCTTCATGAAATTCAAACGGATTATCCATCGTCTTTCTGCTCCCTTCTTATAAAGATAGTTTCATTTAGCTAACCGTTCATAAGTATAGCATACGTCAAACTTTATTGCATCTTCTACATGTATGTTTTCTATTCCAACCACAACAACCGGGAGTGTTTTCCCGGCTGTTGCAGATTATTTTCTTATTTTAATTACAGATTTTTTAGTAGATTCAAATCTTTTTTATTCAACGCTTTTTGCAATCTAATGTTCTCTTTTTCCAATTGTTCTTTTTCTCGTTTTAATTCCCGGACCTGTTGCTCCAGTAGTTCGATTCGGTTTTTCATCACAATGTCCCCGATGTATCTTTTGGGATCAATCATTCCGGCCTGCTGTTCTAATACCCGGTCCATTTCTTTTCTGACGGTTTCGTTCTTGTAAAAGAATCCTCTGGATAACCCTGTCCGCTTTACTAATTTTGGTACAGTTACCTTTTCTCTGTCCGTGAGCATTTGTCGGATTTCTGTAACTGCTCTGTTTATCTTTTCTTCACTTGTTTTCCGGTTACAAGCTATCATCATATCGTATTTGTTCATACTCTTCCTCCCATCCGTCCAGACATTCCAGAACCATCTGCGATAACCTGTTTCTTGCTTTTCTTGTGTCATTTGCCAGTATCTGGTTACTCATTTTTCTATAATATTTTACGTTTTTCAGACTTTTGTGTCCGAGCAGCCTTGCTATCGTCCAGTCATCCAGATGCATTTCTACAAGCTTTACTCCGTAGACATGCCGGTACATGTGCGTTCCGAATGTAAAATAATTTCCATTATCGTCCCTGAGATTTTCCCGATAAATTGCTGTTGTAATTCTCCCTTGGATCAGTGAGTAGGTCATCGGTTTTGTATGGTCATTTTCATTTGTAAAAATATATTTGCATTTTCCATACCTTTCTTCCGTATAACGGATGGCTTCTCTGATCAAAGCTGCCAGTTCCTGACTGATCGGTTTTTCATAGTAATGTGTTTTCATCTGGTAGATTCTGATCAATATCTCACCGTTTTGTTCCATCAGGCAGTCAGTCCGCAATGTCAGTGTATCTGAGATTCTTGTTCCCAGCATCTGATGAATCGTCATGACTCTGGCTGTCTGTATATCTACTTTTGCAAGGAATTCATTAAAACGCTTTAATTCTGCATCTGAGTAGACTTTAAATTCTGATCTGATATTGGGTGGGATGTCCCTGTTCAATATCAGATCTTTTGCCTGTGGATATTGGTAGATATCTGCTACTATATTGAGGATTGATCGAAGCCTTGTTATCTCTGATCGATACCTTTTTGTTCCTGTATCCTCTGTTTTCATATATACCAGATATTCTTCGATAATCGTTCTGTCAAAATCCGCGCAGGATTTTACATTTTTCTTATGCTCATTCAGATATCTGGAAAATCTCCGGATGGCTGTCAGTTCCTTTTTTACAGTCTCCAGGCTTTCTATTCTCAGTTGAAAATATACTGCTTTTTTAATTTCTTCCTTCAACTCTGGCTGACTGATTCCTGTAAAAGATATCGTTTTCCTTGGACGTATCAAATCCTGCTTCACCTGTATGTCAAGTTTTTCAATTTTCCAGACATCTTTTGTTATTTCGTTTACATCCGCATCTCTTAAGTCGGTTAAATAATCAATCAGGCATTCTATATACCCCAGTGTTCTGGCACGTTGTGTTCCTCTTCCGCCACACTTATTTTTAAATGGTGCTGTCAGGGACAATCCTTGCTGCAGGAGCCAGATTTTCATCTGCTGCATCCATTTTTCTTTATCCCAGTCCAGAAAACTCTCCGGCCGGTTGTTTTTTTCTTTCAACATCCTGCATAAATGATGGTAAAATCTTCGTTCTGTATAAAATTTTTCTGCTACGAGGTTTTTACCTCTGTATTGCAGGAACTCCCACATTTCTTCCTGCATCTGCTTTGTCGGCAGAAGTTCCAGATCATAATTGGGGTTTGTTCCCATACGTTCTTTGCTGAGATCACTTGCTTTCTGATAAGAATCCAGTTCCTTGATATAAAATCTATTTTCCACGCTTGCACCTCTTTATTCCGGAAGCAAGACTGCTTCCTTCTTTTGCGAAAAGTTCCTGATTTGCTCTGGAAATTCTCTTCGGCATATAGTCCACATATTGCTGTGTCATTTCTTCATAATCATGTCCCAGATAATCTCTGACACTTTGAAGTGGCACTCCATCTTCATAAAACATGGTTGCTATCGTATGCCTGAAATCATGGGATTTGAAATTATATTCCTGAAACAGATCATGATTTTCATTAA
>OBVX01000725.1_pt1 | contig 15433 bp, 16 predicted proteins | sample 1495161 | NCBI WGS metagenome assembly OBVX01 (sample SAMEA2580023, study PRJEB22360) | human gut metagenome | reverse complement strand
AAGAACCCAGCTACCTGTGAAAAGACAGGTCTTAAAGAAAGATTCTGTACAGACACAGATTGCAACAAGAAAGAAATCAGAAAGATTCCTGCTCTCGGACATGACCTCAAAGAAACGGTTATCACAGAGCCAACTTGCGGTACTGCTGGTTCAAAAGAAATTACATGTTCCCGTTGCGATTTCAAAGATACACAAGAAATTCCTGCAACAGGCAACCACGCTTACGGTGACTGGGTTATCGTCAAAGAAGCTACTTGTACCGAAGAAGGTTTAAGAACACAGACTTGTGCTAACTGTGGTGATGTGAAGAAAGAAGTTCTTCCGAAAGTCGACCACACATGGAATGAAGGCGAAGTTAGTAAACAGCCTACTTGTACAGAAAACGGTGAACGAACATTCACATGTACGGTTTGTCAGGAAACAAAAACAGAAGTTGCAGAAGATTTACCAGCAATTGGACATAACTGGTCTGATTGGGAAGTAAAAGATGCAACTTGTACAGAAGATGGTCTGAAAACACGTCACTGTCAGAATGACGGCTGTAACGAAGTAGAATCCGAAGTGATTCCGGCTACAGGTCATACCTTCGGAGAATGGACAGTAACAACTCCTGCTACTTGCGAAACAGAAGGTCAGGAAACAAGAACTTGTGCAGACTGTAACGAAACAGAAACAAGAGTTATCAAAGCTCTCGGTCATGAGTTCGTAGAATACGAAATCACAAAAGAACCAACATGTACTGAAGAAGGTACAGAGACAGCGAAATGTACTCGTTGCGATAAGACAGACACAAGACCTGTAAAAGCTCTCGGTCACGCATACGATAACGGTGTTGTTACCACAGAACCGACTTGTGAAAACGAAGGTGTCATGACATTCACATGTACTCGTGAAGGCTGTACAAACTCCTATATCGAATCCATTCCAGCCATTGGACATGAATTCGGAGACTGGTTCTACGCAAGCGAGGATGACAAACCAACTTGTACAGAAAAAGGTCTTGAGACTCGTAAATGTATCCATGAGAACTGTAATAAGACAGAAACTCAGGAAGTCGATGCTCTCGGTCATGACTTAAAAGAAGAAATCATTACACCAGCCACTTGTGAAACAACTGGTTCTAAGAAAGTCACATGTACTCGTGGAGGATGTACTTACGAAGAAATCGTAGAGATTCCGGCAAAAGGACATGCATGGAACGATGGCGAAATCACAACTCCTCCGACATGTACTACAGACGGTGTAAAGACATTCACTTGTCAGAATGACCCATCTCATACAAAGACAGAAGTTGTAAAAGCAACTGGACATGACCTCAAAGAAGAGGTTGTGAAACCAGCTACTTGTACAGAAAAAGGTCAGGTAAGAGTATTCTGTACAAAATGTGATTTCGAAGAAATCAGAGAAACAGATGCTTTGGGACATGATTTGAAAGAAGAAGTTATCAAAGCTCCTACTTGTACAGAGAAAGGTGAAACAAAAGTGACATGTTCTAAGTGTAATTTCACTGAAATCAAATACACAGATGCTTTGGGTCATAATATGGTTGACGGAGAAAGCACTCTCCCAACTTGCTTAACAAATGGTCTTACAAGCAAACGTTGTACACGCTGTGACCATCACGAAGATACTGTGATTCCAGCACTCGGACATCACTGGACAGATGTCGCTGAAAAAGGTCACTGGGATATTACAACTGTATATGAAGAAAGATACATTTGTAATGGTTGTGGAGCATCATTTGAAGATATCGAAGATATCATGATTCACACAAGTGATGTTTGTGGTACTGGATATCGTGTTGGCAAAGTTCCAATCGAAAAGAAAACATGGGTCGTAGACGTACCTGCACATAAAGAATGCGACAGATGTCATGTAACACAGTAACAGCATATAAGACAAAAGCACCCTACTCTCCTACTCGTAAATCACGGGTAGGAGATTTTTTCACGATAATCGTTTTAACATTTATCGAGTGCATTCTTACAGATTAACACAAAAGAAAAGGAGAATTGTTATGAGCAAGCTAATTGATGTAAGCACGTGGGAAGATGATAGAATGGCTGATTATGGCGGATATACAAGGAAATGCGGAAAAATTGACGAAAATGGAACACGTTGGATGGTCAAATTCGAAAAGAAACACAGTTTCAAAAGTGCTCCTCTGAACCTATTTAATCAGCATATCAACAGCGAAATTTTGCGTATCCTCGGATTTCCTGTACAAGAAACTTTCCTCGGAATCTGTGACGATTATCTAGTTCTATGTTGCAAGAATTTCGTTCCTGAAGGTTCTAAAATCATCACGTTTGACGTCTTTCTAAGACAGTCATACAATTCTTATGAGCTGACAGAATTCACGGATTTAGAAAAATTTGAGCGTATAATGAGCACAAATGAACTACTAAAACCGTACAAAGATGAACTCACAAAATCGTTTTGGGATATGGTCGTACTGGATGTTTTTCTAATGAATCTCGAACGCACCACATCGGATTTTGGTTATCTTATCTCTAAAGATAATGTCACAACAGCACCTCTTTTCGATAACCGTACAAACTTTCAAGCCTGCACCGTACCACTCAGAAAAGACAATCAAGCAATCCTTCGCGACGACTTGTTGCACTCGCATAGATTCCGCGAATTTGACGACGCTAGACAGCGTATTCTGCCAGTTTTGGAGAGCAAAATGGACGATATTCACAACATTGTGTATGAGCAAATTTGCCTGTCAGAATCGCAGAAAAAGATGAAGTTTGAACAGTTATGTAGAACCTTACATGACTTAAAATCAAGCTTGTAAGATTATATCTTCTAAAAGAAATCTCTGTCAAGATATCGCTTCAAGCAGCTTAAAATCTTGACAGATTTTCTTTTAGAAAATTCGTAGCAGACAAGCAGATTTAAGCAAAATAATAGGAGATATCCGCTGTGGATACCTCCTATATTTTTTTACATCAACCCCGACAACGGGTCAAACAAATCACCTCGAATCTGTCCGAAATGATGTTGTACCTGCTGAATATTGCGTGTGTAGGAACCGTCTCCTACCATCCTTCTCATAAAGTCGTGATACTCTTGTAATCTTTCATAAATATCATCTGTCATCTTCTCAATCTCATCCCGTTTGCTTTTGTCCATCCTTGCGATGTTGTAGTTCTCTTGTTCCGGGTCTTCTCTTTCATACTCTAAATCCTGATAAATTTCTTTCATTCCTGTTTCCATAACCACTTCCTCATATACTGTGATTTTTTTATCTTTTAACTTGTTCAGTTTTCCTGCCACTTCCTGTGCATGTTTGATATCCGGCATCGGATATACTTTTTCAATATCATCTCCTACATTGATATGCTCAGCGAATGCTTCCATGAGGTCGATACCATAATCGACATCAACCGCAAGAGCCTCCTTTCCTGTAGAACTGCTTACCACTACTACAAAATAAAATTTGCTATTCATGTTTTTATCCTCCTTAAACTATCTATTTGCCATACCATACAGTCCAAAACTTTTATACCGTACGTCCTGCATGTGCTTTCTCAAATCTACAAGATTCTCTGAGTAAGCACCTTTCCCAAGGAGCTCACGAACTGTGAGCTCATATTCTCTCATCATCTCATTGAGCTGTCTGTCCATCTGCTCCAATGCCTGCCAGTCTTCATGTGTCAGCTTCCTTGCTACAGCTCTGTCATCTGCTACGTCTTGTAAATTGTATGTCACTCTATTTCTCATATCACATTTGTCCTTTCTATTCATTTATCAATCTTTTTAGCAATACAAAGTCGATGTGTACGCTGGTGGATTCATCAAACATCTCTGATAATGCTCCTGCACCTTCACATCATGTAACCACAAAGCAAATGCATCACGAGCTTTCTGATGCTGGTAGTATGCTTGCTTGTAATCCGACAGACCAGCCATCTGAGCAACCTCAGCATATCCAACAACTCCCTTATTTCCACTGCAATATCGAGCTTTCAGCACATTGCTCTGCACCTCTGTAATCTTGCCGGATGCAAGACACTCAGCAATTTTCTTCAAGCAATTTCCTCTCACTTTATCGTATTTTTCCCACTTCGCATCAGCTTTCTCCGACGCAGTCATCATTTCCACCATTGCGTCCTTGTCCTCATATCCTGAGCCTGTGATTCTGCATCCATACTTGCCCATCTCTGCATAGTTATACCCAGTTACACCCTGTGCTCTGTACTTGCATTTCTCGTAGTGTTCGCAAGCCTTGTCCCACTCCAAAGCAGCTTCTGAGGGTTCTAAAAGAACCCTGTCTGCCTGATACAACAACTCTTCCATCTCTGAGATTCCGAAATCTTCTTCTAAATATTTATTCAACATATTAGTTGTCCTCCTCTTGTAAATCTTTTCGTCTGATACATGTATATTTTGTCTTTGCGACCTGTGGCATATAGATTGTGCTATCATCATGAGCATTTCCAAGTCTAGTATTGCACCAGTTCTTCTGTAATTCCGTTGCATTTCCAGCCTCGTAGCTCATGTATTTCTTTGTAAAACATTCCGCATGTTCCAACTCTTTTTTATGTGAAACTCGCATCATTTCACCTTTTCCATCCAAAGGCAATTCCCACTCTTCGTTATTCTTCTTGACCCAAGACCTCAGAGAGATTCTGAATTTCTGAATGCTCATCGTTGCTTTCTTGTTGTAATTCTGATAGTAAAATCCCTGAAACAGCAGGTAGAGGTAATCTACCGGGTAGAAGTTCCAGTGTGGGTTTGGACAAATGTTTGAGTTCCATCCCTCTACGACTTCGTTTCTCACGCTCTCATCTGTGATTTCGTTGAGGAACTGGTCTACTGGATTTGTCTCTGACCGGAAGTCTTTCTTCAACTGCTTCTGGAAATCAAAAACTGGCAACTCTCTGTAATCAAGGTCTAACAACATCTTGAAGATATAATCTAAAGTGTCATCGTCCTTCAAGAAAACGTCTTTGATGTCCTTATTTTTCTTCAATCCTGTACCATTATCCACTGAAAAATGTGTGTTACAGTCAATGAGGTACAAACGCTTGTCAATCGCATCCGAAACCTCTCTGAAACGAGGATAGCCGTTGGTGCTCGCCCAAATTTTTCCTTGCCATTTATATGTAACATCTGACTTATATTTAATGTGAATCGTCATCGCTTCGTTACAAGTGAGCATCTTGAAATTACCTGAATGCTCAATATACTGAGAATCATCGGCATCTGTACTGATGATTGCTCGTGCATCCAAAAGTGATGCCAAACTGAAATCTCCATCTAATTCTGAAATTTTTGTAGAAACATAGTTACCATCACCTGTCAGTGATTGAAGCACTTCTCCGAGCGAACTTTTTCCGTTATTTCCTTGATAATTTGGGTCTACCAAGAGCATAGCAGCCTCCACTCGCCAGTTTGGTCTGAGCACTGCATGCATAGCTGCTTTGATTGCTTCCGCTCTTTCCTCGTCTCCTGAGATGTCAAGAATCACATCCTCTGGTGTCACGTCTCGATTGTTTTCTGTATCATGGAATACAGGTTGTTTCGCATTAGGATTATAGTCTCTTGCCCACTTTGTCGTGAACACATAATCTCGTTTTCTTGCTTCCTCCCAGTCGATAAAATGCTCTGCTGGGTCTTTCTCGTATACGTTCACCACTCCATTATGTACTGCTACGAGTGCTTCGTCTTCTGTCTCGACCTTGTAAAATCTTCCAGCCTCAGACTTGAGATAAGACAGTACCTCGATACACGGCTTGATAGGCAAACCGCCCTGAATCCTTCTGCATACATCGAAAAAATATCTCTCTTCGTCGTCCTTCGTTGTCAACAACTTATACAGACCGTAATCTTTGTCGTCTGTGCTATCCACATACACCGCTGGGGTAATTGTTCTGCCCCTGCGGATATTGTGAATGAGTTCCAGCTCCTTCGCGATGCGGTACACTTGATATGGTGTCAACGACTCTTTCAGACAAGTCATCTTCCTTCCCTTTGATTTGACAGTATTCTCAAGTTCGATGTTGTTATCAGTCAAGTCGATGATTTCTCCTCTGACCTGTTCGATTGGCATCGTTTTGATGTCGTATGTCTGTAAGTATTCGTCAATCGTTGTTTTAATGATTGTGTCTTTATCCAACATAATTATTTATCCTCCTTGATGTCGTATTTTCTCAAAATCTGTTCCCTTTTCATGTAATATTGAACCAGCTCGTCCTCGTCTACTTCCCTTTCGCTTCCATCTTTTTCGAAGTGAAGGCTCATGTATTCGAGGTCTAATCTCTTCAAAATCTCTTCCTTTTCAGCTTCTCGTCTTTCTTTTTCTGTCCGAATCAGCTCATCAATCAGTCTTTTGTCACTTTGTAATGTTGTAATCAGTTCAACAATTTCCTGTGCCTTCCAGCTCAAATCTGCGTTCCTTCTTGCTGTCTGATAGTTCAGATAAGACATCTTGCACATCTCAGAGAACTCATTCCATTCTTTTTCCAGTTCCCTTTTTGTGTCATCAATTCTAGTGGATACGATATCCAACATCTCTTCAAAACTTAAAATTTTATCATTCTGCATAGTCTTATACTCCTTACTTATATTTGTTAATTTGTTTTTAGTTACTTATTAAATTGTCAAGGTACAGTGTTACTCGCTTGAACAACAAACAAAAAAGCGGTAAACAGACTCAAGAAACTTTACGTCTCTATCATCTGTTCACCGCTTATCGTGCTTTGGTATGCTTCTGTTCGTCGGTATGCATCCAACCCTGCTCCTAGTCTGTGAATCGTTTCAAATCAATATAGGAATATGATTATCTACCTTAAAGGTATCTTCGAATGAACTCTCGTGAACTTGTTTATCTCTTATTTGATTGTATATTTATGATAACATAGATATATATGTTTGTCAACACTTAAATTCGATTTTTAATAAATTCAGTTTGCAACACTTTTAAATTTGACGATGCCGAATTGCTCTTTTTCTTTTCTCTTGATTTATCAAGATATCTCTTAAAAGCTTCTACAAGACTGCACTTCGAATCAAGATTATTACAGATAAAAGTGTCAATGGTATCAACTGCTACGATATCATAAATATGTACTTCCTGAGTCTGTCCGATACGATGAACCCTGTCCTCAGATTGTGACCTTGTAGCAAAGTCAAAATCGTTATTGTAAAAGACAATGTTCCTACAAAATTGAAGATTCAATCCATATGCACCACACATCTTATTTGATATCAGAACCTGTGCATCACCATCACGAAATCTCTGTAACGACTGCTGCCTTTTCTTCTGTGGCAGTCTTCCTGTAAACTCTGCATATGAGATTCCATATGCATCCATCATTGCTTCAATGTCTTCCACTTCGTGCTTGTACTTCGTAAAGATAATAACCTGTTCATCACCAATAGCATTAATCAAAGTATCCTTTAATTCAATCACCCGTGGGTTCTCTGACCAATCGTTAAAAATTGGCTTTGTTCGCATTTTTTCGGTTGGATACGATACAACATTCATACCAGATGTAACATGCTGTAATGCTGAAAAATACTGATAAATCGTATCTGAGCGAAAATCCTCTACATTGAATAAATACACATCTTTAACGTCCATATAGATGTCATACTGCTCATTTGTCATTTTATATGTACACGTATGATAATTTTTGCTCGGTAATTTAATGCAATCGGCTTTACGAATCTGATATGAAAACGGTTTGATTCTCTCTGTTAGATAATCGACATCCAACACATTCACGATTTGATTTGTAGTCACTTCTCGCCCGTCTGGGAGCTTTACCGTGCGATACACAAGATGATTAGCAGAGAAGCTGTAATACGACTTATAACCCAAAATACGCCAATCTAAGATGTACCACTGAGCAAACATATCCGCCTCATTTCGTGAGACTGGTGTCCCATTGAGTATCATCTTATACTTGCAATGCCTTGACAACTCTGTGATACGCTGTGTGCGTTTTGCGAAGGGATTCTTGACCATATTGGACTCATCTACGATAAGATACACCCGATTCTTCTTGACGAAGTTTAAGAGCTTTAAATAGAGTGTATCCGAGCCAGCAATTGACTCAATTCCTCGTATCACAATCCAGTCAGGTTTTTCTCCGCAATGATACATAATGTCGTACTTCAAATTCTGTTTTACACTGCATGGACACAGCCAAAGCACTGCATTTATCTTTCCAGCATCATGTCTAATCTTCACTAGCTCTAAAGCGGTTCTTGTCTTTCCTGTACCCATTTCCATGTACAATGCCCCAATACACAGGTGACGCAGCTTTTCAACTGCGTCACGCTGATATGGGAACAACTCTGTCTTAATCGTCAATGAGGTCACTTAAATCCACTTCCTTTCTTGTAGGTTTCACTGCACTATCCCGGTCAATATGTACAGGATTTGCGATAATGAGAGACTGTTTGTACGTTTCAAGTCTTTCACTTGCAGCCTTGCTCCAAGCAAAGTTATTTGCTTCTGACAGCTCCTCCAAAGACTCGTACGCACTTACAGGAACATAGCACATGTTGCTATTTCGTTTGAATTTTGACCCTCTGATGAAACCGAGCAGAACAGGAATTCCATTGTCAGACTTATCATATTCCACCACTAATGTATTTTTTTCTGTCTTATGAGCATACACAGCATTCATCTTATATTTCTCAAATGACCCTGTGAGAGCCATATCAGCCATTTTCCGGCTCGGAAATACCACTGTGTAACCTTTCTCCAACAGCTTGTTTCCGATTTCAATAAGAGCTGATTCTGCTGTCCCTCTGAATAACTCTGCTTTAAATTCCCAACACGGACGATTCCATGTCATCTTCAATTCTAATTTATGAATGACATCAACAAGATTACTGTCATAATCAGAACAAAGTTTTACGGTATCATCTTGAACTTTGAGAGTCACAATCGTATTAGACCCTTTCTGTTCCGGCTGAATTGTCACTTGAGCAGATTTCTCTGCTTCCTCTAACTCTTGTCTTGCAGCAATAGCACAGGTATCGTGTGCGTCTCTGTATGCGTCAGCCCATTTTTCGTACAATTCATGACATCGATACCATGTCCTAACAGGATAGATTACTTCGTTCATACTAAAAAAATTATCCCTGTTATCAATGAAGAATTTTGACTCTGTTTGTTCAGATACATAAGAAATTGCATCCATCAAAACATCTACTTGCGATTTTGTGACTCTATCAATTTGCTCTTCTTTGTGCTTTGCCGCTGCAAGTATTGTTACCCTTTCACGTATTTTTTCTTCAAAAGTCTTTGTCAATTTTTCAAATGCTTCAAAGCACTCTCTACGTATATGTCTTGCCCAATCAATCTGCTTAGGTGAGCCTGTAAGCTCAGGTAAATCATTCTTTTTATCAAATTCTTTATCAGCTTCTGCTTGTTGTCTCTTCTGACACTCAGGACACAACTCCTGCCCCATCCGTTCAAGTCTCCACTCTCTGACACTCATTTTTCCGAAAAGTTCTACTCTATCTTCGTGTCCGCACTTATATGTAACATTATATTTAGCCATACTAAAAAATCCTCTCTTTCTTATATTTAACCTCTGTACAAGCCGTTTCCAGCCTGTACAGAGCATTTCCCTACTATAGTCTCTTATACCCAGCTCTTGCTGAAATCTGCGTCTTTAAACAATGCTTGCAACCCACTTAACTGTTTCAATCTCAATACTTCATCTGCATCCATACCAAGATGTTTCATAATCCATGAATCAGTTTTTCCTAATTCATGTAACTCACCAACGATTCCACTCATCAAGTCTACATTATGACTTCCACGTGCTCTGTTATGTCGAATGGTAGATGCCATTCTATCACCAATTGGCTTGTCAATTACAGATACAGGTAAGATTCCATGCTCTCTGTCATAAATATCTTTGTGTTTCAACATGATTGTATATCTGTGGAATCCATCAACGATTTCGTATACATCTTCCTCTTCGATGTAGTAACATACAACTGGCATTGTATAACCATCTTCCTTAATACTGTCGTATAACAGTTTCATCTCAGCTGGTGCAACAGCATTTGGATTATAACTGTTTGCTCGAACCTTTTCGATTGGAACACCAATCACACCATACACTGGACTTACAAATGGTTTTGAACCTCCTTCCTTAATATTCTCATTTGTGATATTTTTTGCTTTACTCATAACTTTATCCTCCTTAAATATTCTTGTATTTCTCTAATAATTCATTCTGTCTCTTTGTTAAATCTTTTGTGATTCCAAAACTTAACCGTCTACATAAGTAATCGTTTTTGATGATACACATAGCCATTCTTTTCCACGACAACACATCTGTTTTTGTATCAAGCTCAGGAATTTCATCTACAATATCTTTGAAGATGATGACTTCTTTATCCTTTTTTCCTCTGTTATTGAACTTATGAGTATTGATAATCTTATCACCATAGTTTTCTTCCAAAATCTCAATTTGGTCAGCAGGCATTCCACAGCCAACCTCTTTCCAATACTTTGCAAATTTATAGAATTTCACTCTATAGTTGTTTGCGGTTTCTTCTGGAAGTGTGTCCAACAAAAACTCTGTAAATGTTTTCCAAGTGTGACCTTCAGGTAACTTATAGTTACTATTCATCAACTTATTGTGATTATACAAAGCTCCCATGTTAGCACCTGACACACGATTTGCCACACGTGCCCATGTCTCTGGTTCAATTACCTTGAACATGTTTAATCCTGCTTTACAAGTGTCTCCAAAAGGTTCATCAACCCTCATTGAGTGGATGCTGACACCAGCTTTATAAAACAAGTCATACAGTTTGTTGTAATCCTTTTCGAATTTACCATTGTATGTCCAGATATCCTCAACAGTCCAATCATACAGAGGATAGAAATTATATGTCTCATTTTTCACTAATGTTGAATAATTCTTATCCTTATATTTGTTCTTATCCATAACCACTGAGCGATATCTGTTCAAACTTTCATCTGCTCTGATTCCAAGAAGACAAGCTGTTTTTCCACCTTTGCCATACCAGTTCCCAAAATGCTGAACAAATTCTTCAAATGTCATGTTTTCGTAATAAAAATCTAAAGGGTTATTATCTAAATTGATAACAAAATCATGCTTTGGCATTTTTCTGACCCAAATGTCTTCCTTACCCCTTTCCCACCAAATCCAAAACGGTTCAAAGTAGGATAAAGAGTTATCCGATTTCATTGGCAAGCAAATCCAATAAGGGTCCAACACATCAAGATTATTGAAAATCATCCGTTCAATAAATTCTTCTGTTTTTTTGTACCATGCTTCCAAATCAATAAATACCACACCGATTCTGCGATTTCTTTTTCTTGCTTCGTCGATTGCCATGTTGAGAACAACACCGCTGTCTTTACCTCCTGAAAAAGATACACAAACATTCTCAAATTCATCAAAGATGAATTTGATTCTCTCCTGAGCTGCTTCATACACATTCTTATTAATATAAGTTTTTCCCATTAGATTTCCTCCTGTTCCAGTGATTCGTAGAAGTCGATAGCTTCGATTGTTCCGTTATCATAAATCTCTCTCAAGTCTTCGATGTCCAGTGCGTCTTTGATGTCCTCTAACATCTCTTTAACCTCTTCATTGTCTGTCAGACCCTCGCTTGCTTTTACAACGTCAGCACAGAATTTGATAACTGCATCTTCATCATCAACTGCAAATAAATTTTCAACATCGAGAGATGCCACCGTACAAACTTCTTTTACAACCTCCAAGTTGCTTGCTAATACCATTGCTACTTCTTCATACATAACTTCTTTTCTCATAGTCATTAACGTCCTTTCTACTGATTAAATTTGATTTTTAGATAACGAAAAAAAGCGATAAACAGAAACTACGAATGACACCTGATGCGTCTTCATAATCTCTGTTCACCGCTTTTCGCTCAATATCCGTTTCTGGTCTTCTGTCGTCGGTATGCCAGTACCCTGTAAGTGTCGCTGCACTCATTTCATCCCGTCCCACACATACAAACGGGAGTCTATCTTTCGATAGTAGAGTTATACGTGAACATTTTCTGTATTCAATTTTTTTCTAGGTCTTGAAAGATGTCTCTCTCTTAACTTGTCTTTATTATAGCACATCTAAAAATTTATGTCAACACTCAAATTCGATTATTTATAAATTTGTTTTAATACTATATTAAAATCAATACTTCTCTTTCTTGACTTGGTTATATAGTAACACATATTCGAACCTGTGTCAACGTCCAAATTCTATTATTTATAAATTTGATTCATTATAATATTTAATTCAATTTTAGATTTGCATTGACAAACACCATCGGATATGCTATTATAGTATATATAATAATAGGAAGAAAACTATGTATTTTTGATATAAGAGGAGGTATTTACATGTATGTAAGAAAGGACAAAAGCGACGCACAAAAGATTATCGAAACAGCACTTGCTCTGTCCGGGATGACACAAGCACAGCTTGCTGAAAAATTAGGTAAGTCTCCATCTTCATTCTCTCAAAAACTTGCAAAAGGAAGATTCACCGTTGAAGAATACAAAAAAATTGGAGAACTTACAGGGTTGAGATTTGTGTGTCGATACGAAGAAAATTACTTATAAAGAAGCGAGTGCCACTCTTGATTATATTCTATATATATAAGAAAGGGTGGTATTTTTATGAAAATTGATACAGTGAACATTGAAGATGTTATCAACATGGAACTTGAAGAAGATTTTGAAACGGAATTTATCAACGAATTTTGTCAGGTAGACACGATTGTAGACTTACAGAAGCTACCAATTTTATCGGACACGAAAATCAGAAAAGCCAGCGATGCTGTGTATTTTGTGAAAGAAATTCTACGCAAAATGACGCACGAATGTACCTTTGCCATCATGCTCGATGGAAGATTGACTCCTCTCGGATACTGCTGCGTCGGGATTGGAACATCAACAATTTGTCCAGTGTCCATGAGCAAAATCGCACAAATTGCGTTGCTGACCAACGCGACTGGAATTATCTTAGTACACAATCACCCGGATGTTCCGAAACCTGCTCTATCAGATATGGACTATAGATGTGCCTGTGCTGTAGCGAGTATGCTGAAATGCTTCGATGGAATGTGTCTGTATGATTTTGTTATCGTATCACACGAAGAAAAAGGTCACTACAGTATGTTAGAAGACTTCTCTCTTGCGAACAATCCGACGCGACGAAAACCGAATATAAATTAAAAAGAGTGTGTCGATATGACACACTTTTTCTTTTTTCAGGATGTGATGCAGTCAAATGTGATAAAATATATGATAATTAGCAAGCAATCGCTTTTAAACCCAGTAACCATGCGGTTTTTCGCATTGTTTTATTATGTTGCCGTGACAGATGAATAGTATTTTTATCATGTTCTTATATCTCCTTAAATCGTCGTATTTCCTTGTATTTAAAGGCTTTTTACAACTTTCATTTTTCTTGTAGTTTCTGTATCTTCTTATAAATTCTCATGTTTTTGCAGTCAAAAGTTGTAAAATAAGTTGTAAAACTACCCTTATTTTACAACTTTACAACTTACCGATTGCAGACTTCTTTCATCTCTTTTTGAATATCGTCAAAGTCCAAGTGCGTGTATGTATTCAGCGTAACTCCTATATCAGAATGTCCCATAATCTTCTGTAATGTCTTAGGGTTCATTCCTGACTTTGCCATATTAGAACAAAAGGTATGTCGGCAAACATGAGGTGTAATTTTAGGTAATTCCTGTTTATATATTTTATTATACTTCTCGCAAATATGCTGAAAATATTTCTCCCAATGTAAAGCAACCATAGGCATATCATTTTTGTCTAAATACAGGAAACCACTTTTACCGTCTATCACAGGTTCTGATTTTAGCTTTTTACGGTTTTGAATAATCTTACGAAAACACGCCTTTACATCATCAGTCATAGGCACAAGTCTTGTACCGCTGTCTGTCTTTGTGTCCTCTATAATATATTCCATATTACGCTTACGTCGCAACTGATGATTGACATTGATAACACCTTTTTCTAAATCAATATCAGAAATCGTCAATCCAACAAATTCAGAAATACGAAGTCCTGTCTTAAATAGAATGTAAATGCCCTCATAATACTTACGAAAGTGCTTGTCCTGCTTTACAAATTCAAGAAACGCTCTCTCCTGCTTCCTTGTAATAGCCTCTCTTGTTACGCTGTCATTGACAACCACCGTTGCAAGCTGAAATTCAAAAGGGTTCTTTCGTATCAAATCATCATCAACAGCCATTTGAAACGCTGGTCTTACAACACCACGGATAGAATGAATACTGCTGTACCCTCTACCGTCTGCCTGCAATTTAATGAGCCAGCCTTTTGCGTCTGATAGTTTTACCTTGTCAATCCATTTCTTTCCAAAGGCTTCTTTGGCAATGATATTGATAACAAATTTATAGTTTGCTTCTGTATTATGCCTTACGCCTGTTTTCTGTGAAATATATTTTTTCACAAGCTCCAAGACTGTCATATCTCCACCCGAAGAAACAATATCATCTTCTAAATCTTTATGTATCTGCTTCTCCTTATCCCGTAAAGGAATATCGTCTTTTGCCCCTTGTGGCACGGTATCGGTTTTTACCAGTTTCCAACTATACACATATTTCACATTTCCAGCATTATCTACATACTTATACATATATCTTCCGTCTTTACGTTGACTCTCTCCATTGCGTAAAACACGGTTTTTATTATCCCGTCTTTTTTCGCTCATCTTCGCTCCTTTCCACTTCTGAAAGAGTCCCGATATGACTTGTTCTCATCATAACATATACCAGCTCCTTTTTCACTAGATTGTGTCCAATTTGTCAATAACCTGTTCAAACTGTCGGCGTTTAATCTGTATGCGGTTGCCATTCATAATGAGCCAGCCAGCGTCCTTGTTTTCCTCTGCCAATCGTCTTAACTTGTTTTCTCCGATACGGAAATACTTTGACGCTTCTTCAATGGTAAGGGTGTATTTTTCCCATACGGGAATATCCTGTGCATTACTCATAAAACACCCCCTCACTTTCAATTATGTCTGCTATATCCGTACATATTTGTTCCACAAGCATTTCCTGTTTTTCGGAAAGGTGGGTACATTCATCAATCATTTTCATATAGTTTGAACCTGTCAGCCTGTCGATTTCCTCTATCATCACAATGGACGGCATGACCTGTCTTTCCAGCCATTGCAGAGTTCGTTCCACATTGACAGGTACAGGGTTCATTTCAAAAGGTAAATTATCATGGGAAATGAATATCTCCCACAATGGATAGTCGGGAAATTCCACAAAATCGGTAATGAGGTAAAACACCAGCCCATGAGGGTTATACGTCAATAACAGTTCTTCAACTGCTGGTGTTAGAATATAAATAGTACAAAATAAACATGACCATTTTCAATAAATAGTA
>OBVX01000724.1_pt1 | contig 15466 bp, 12 predicted proteins | sample 1495161 | NCBI WGS metagenome assembly OBVX01 (sample SAMEA2580023, study PRJEB22360) | human gut metagenome | reverse complement strand
TGCTTGTACATCCCCGGTTTCTGTAAATCTGGCTGGCCTTCCTGCCATGACCGTTCCCTGCGGTACAGATAGTAAAGGCCTTCCCATCGGCCTGCAGCTGATCGGAGACTGTTTTAAGGAGAAAGATGTGATTCGCGCCGCGTATGCCTATGAGCAGAGCTGCGGCATAAAACGCCTGCGTCCTGAGCCTGGCCTGAAAGGAAAGGAGAAGAGCCGGGAGACAGCAGCGCTGAAAAGGAGGGAAAACCTGTGAGCAGACAGTATGAAACGGTAATCGGACTGGAGGTTCATGTGGAACTTGCTGCAAAGACAAAGATCTTCTGCGGCTGTTCCACAGAATTTGGGGGGGCACCCAATAGTCATACCTGCCCGGTGTGCACGGGTATGCCAGGTTCCCTGCCGGTATTAAACAGACAGGTGGTGGAATATGCCCTGGCGGTGGGACTGGCTGTAAACTGTCAGATCAATCAGTTCTGCAAATTTGACCGGAAAAATTATTTTTATCCTGATAATCCTCAGAACTATCAGATTTCTCAGTTATACCTTCCCATCTGTCACGACGGCTGGATAGAAATTGAGACGGAATCTGGGGGGAAAAAGAGGATCGGCATCCATGAGATCCATATGGAGGAGGACGCGGGAAAACTGATCCATGATGAGTGGGAGGACTGCTCTTTGGTGGACTACAATCGAAGCGGCGTCCCTCTGATTGAGATTGTGTCAGAACCGGATATGAGAAACGCAGAGGAGGTTATCGCCTATCTGGAGAAACTGCGGCTGATCATTCAGTACCTGGGAGCTTCCGACTGCCGCCTTCAGGAAGGCTCTATGCGTGCGGATGTGAACCTTTCCGTGCGCGAGGCGGGAGCGACGGAGCTTGGTACCCGTACAGAGATGAAGAACCTGAACTCCTTTAAAGCCATTGCCAGGGCCATTGAGGGAGAGAAGAGACGTCAGATCGAATGCCTGGAGGACGGCAAACCGGTGATTCAGGAGACGAGACGCTGGGATGATAATAAGGAAAGCTCCCGCGCCATGCGTTCCAAGGAGGATGCAAAAGATTACCGGTATTTTCCTGATCCTGATCTGACTCCCGTGGTCATAAGCGACCAATGGATCGCAAAGATCCGTGCCCGCCAGCCGGAACTGCGCACAGAGAAAATCGGCCGGTATATAAGCCAGTTTGGCCTTCCTCTTTATGATGCTCAGATCCTCACAGGCTCTAAGCACCTGGCTGATGTGTTTGAGGCGGTGACAGAGATCTGCCAAAAGCCTAAGGAGGCGTCTAACTGGCTGATGGTAGAGGCCATGCGCCTGTTAAAGGAGCATGAGATGGAGCCGGAGGATATGAAATTTTCTCCCATCCATCTGGCAAAGCTGATTGCCATGGTATCGGCCGGAGAGATTAACCGTACGGTGGCCAAGAGCGTATTTGAGGAGATCTTTTTATCAGATGCGGATCCTGAGGCTTATGTGGAGGAGAAGGGCCTTAAGGTGGTAAATGACACAGGCGCATTACAGACGGTAATCGAAAAGGTGCTGGCAGATTATCCCCAGTCTGTAGCGGATTATAAGGGGGGAAAAGAGAAGGCTATGGGCTTTCTTGTGGGTCAGACTATGAAAGCCATGAAGGGAAAAGCAGATCCCGCTGCGGTGAGCCGGCTGTTAAAAGAGAATCTCACATAAGTAAATTTTATATTGACGGAATGGAACCTTTGGTGTATATTTTATTACAATGCAGCGGGATGTAAGGCTGTGACTGACAAATGTATGTCTAAAGAAAACAATCCGAGGCAAATCCGGGAAGATCCGGCCGCTGAAAGGGCGGGATCGGGATGCACCAAGGGGAATATGAGGAGGAAATTATGAAGCCATATGCAGAGATGAGCAAAGAAGAACTGGTGGCCCTTCGCAGGGATCTGAAGGCGAAGTATCACGATTTTCAGACAAAGGACTTAAAGCTGGATATGTCCCGGGGCAAGCCAAGCGTGGAGCAGCTGGATCTTTCCATGGGGATGATGGATGTGCTCAGCAGCGATGATGACCTGACCTGCGAAGACGGTACTGACTGCCGCAACTATGGCGTTCTCACCGGTATCGACGAGGCCAAGGAGCTTTTGGCGGATATGATGGAGGTGAATCCTTCCACCATTATCATTTACGGAAATTCCAGTTTGAACGTGATGTACGATACCGTTTCCCGCGCTATGACACATGGCATTATGGGAAATGAACCATGGTGCAGACAGGATAAGATCAAGTTCCTCTGCCCCGTTCCCGGATATGACAGACATTTTGCCATTACAGAGTATTTCGGTATCGAGATGATCAATGTTCCCATGACGTCTGAAGGCCCGGATATGGATATGGTAGAGAGGCTGGTGGCTTCCGATCCTGCAATCAAGGGAATCTGGTGTGTTCCAAAGTATTCTAACCCCCAGGGCTATTCTTACTCAGATGAGACCGTACGCCGTTTCGCAAGACTGGAGCCTGCGGCTCCGGATTTCCGTATTTTCTGGGACAATGCCTACGGCGTCCACCACTTATATGCCCATGACCAGGATCATCTGATCGAGATCCTGGCAGAATGTAAGCGAGCCGGCAATCCGGATCTGGTGTATAAATTCGCCTCTACCTCCAAGATCAGCTTTCCTGGTTCCGGTATCGCGGCAATCGCTACCTCTCACAACAACCTGGAGGACATTAAGGTACAGTTAAAGAATCAGACTATCGGCCACGACAAGGTAAACCAGCTGCGCCATGTGCGTTTCTTCGGGGACATCCACGGTATGGTAGAGCATATGAGAAAGCACGCCGATATCATCAGACCCAAGTTTGAGGCAGTGGAGGAGATCTTAGAGAGAGAGCTTGGCGGTCTGGGCATCGGCCAGTGGACAAAGCCAAAGGGCGGATATTTCATTTCCTTTGATTCTCTGGACGGCTGTGCCAAGGATATTGTAGCGCGGTGCAAGAAGGCGGGTGTGGTGATGACAGGCGCAGGCGCGACCTATCCCTATGGAAAGGATCCCCATGACAGCAATATCCGCATTGCGCCCACCTATCCTCCTCTGGGCGATCTGGTGGTGGCAACAGAGCTGTTTGCCCTTTGCGTGAAGCTTACCAGCGCAGAAAAGCTATTAAAAGAAATGGAAAATAAGCCCCAGGCAGCAAAGAAGGAGCAGAAGAAAGAGCAGCAGCCAGACCAGTAACTGCCAGGGTAAAACAGAAATGATGTAAGATACTAACAGGGAGTATTCCGTTTAAGCGGAATGGCTCCCTGCTTTTTATGCTGCCGTATATTCTTAAATGCCTCTGACGGCACAGAGGACGGAAAGGAGCGTAAAGGTGAAAATAAAACAGGGGTTAGATAAAATTCATCCGGGGAAATGGGATTTTTTTACTTTTATTTTAGTTCCGGGAACCACCCTCAGACTGGCGTCACGGGAAGGACTGCTGGACAGCAACCTGTCAGTGATCGGCAATCAGCCGGATGCTGCGTTGTGGTTCTGGGGCTGGGGGATATTTGTGGGGGGATACAGTTTCTTCTATATAAAGTATCTCTTTCATATAGGAAGATATACAGCCAGGGCAGGGCATTTTCTGTTAAAGATGGCCTGTGTATTCCTGGCTGCGGCAGTTTTTCTTCCTTACAAACCCTTAGAGTTCCCTTTTGCGTCTGATCTTCACGTCCTTCTTGCCTTTCTGTCCCCTGTCCTGTTCATGCTGGCTCTCTGGGATTTTCTTACAAAAAAGATCCGCTCAGACCGAAGAATCTTTTTTTGGCTTCGCCTGCTCTTAACTGAGCTTCTGGCAGCAGCGCTGGCGCTGTGGTATGCCTCCGGCTTTATTACAAGCCTTCTTGAGGTGTATGTAACAGCAGCTTTTTGTGGATTCTTACGGCTTCTTGAGCGGATCCTGGTGGATAAGCTGGACTTTGCAGCTTTATCTTCTATGGAAGGACAGGCAGATCAGGAATATGGTTCCGATCAGAAATCAACTTCCTCATCATAGAAACAGCATTTTAACAGCTTCGCCATCTGCTCTGGATCAATGGTTCTTGGGTTAGAACCTGTGCAGGCATCGCCAACAGCCAGTTCAGCTACCTTGGGCAGCTTCTCCATAAACTCGGCTTCGTCGATGATACCTCCCTCGTAATCCCTGATGCAGGCAGGAATATCCAGCTGTTCATTCATCTCACGCAGACGGGCGATGAGGGCATTTGTCAGTTCCTCGTCGGTGGTTCCCGGCAGATTGATAAATCTTGCAATCTTTGCGTATCTTGCGGCAGCTTCCGGCTCCTTTGCGTTGAAACGGATTACCTTTGGCAGATACATTGCATTGGCACATCCATGAACAATATGGCCGCCGGAGTATGCAGCACCGGTCTTATGGGCCATGGAGTGAACGATTCCAAGGAGAGCATTGGAAAATGCCATTCCGGCCAGGCACTGTGCGTCGTGCATCTTAGCGCGGGCATCCATATCTCCATTGTAGGAGGGAACCAGATACTCGTTGATCATTTCGATGGCATGAAGAGCCAGAGGATCGGTATATTCACAGTGAAGGGTGGAAACGTATGCCTCGATTGCGTGGGTCATGGCGTCCATTCCTGTATGGGCAGTCAGCTTCTTCGGCATGGTCGCAGCCAGAGCCGGATCTACGATAGCGACATCAGGAGTGATGTTAAAGTCTGCTAAAGGATATTTGATGCCCTTTGCGTAATCGGTGATAACAGAGAACGCAGTTACCTCGGTAGCGGTGCCGGAGGTAGAGGAGATAGCGCAGAATTTTGCCTTTGTACGCAGGGTGGGGAAGCTGAATGGAGTGATCAGATCCTCAAAGCTGATCTCAGGGTACTCATAAAATGCCCACATGGCCTTTGCGGCGTCAATAGGGGAACCTCCTCCTACGGCTACGATCCAGTCTGGTTCAAATTCCTGCATGGCCTTTGCACCCTTCATGACCGTTTCTACAGATGGATCCGGCTCAACACCCTCAAACAGCTGGACTTCCATTCCGGCTTCTTTTAAATAATCCACAACCTTGTCAAGGAATCCGAACCGCTTCATAGAGCCGCCGCCCACTACAACGATGGCTTTTTTGCCTGTCAGGGTCTTTAAAGCTTCCAGAGCATCTTTTCCATGATATAAATCTCTTGGTAATGTAAACCTCATCTGTGTAACCTCCATATGTTTGTATTTAAAAGAATGATATTTCTTTAACAAATATAGGATACCACAGGCAGATGGATCCGGGTAGATATGAAAATGGAATAGCGGTATGCCTGAAAGGATATCCGTTCATGCATACCGCGGGAGACTAATCGGACAGCTGGCTGACCATGCGGTTCAGGCTCTGTATCACCTCTTTTTCGGGCTGATTCATGCGGCAGCCTCTGCGGCAGATGAGAAGATCCCGGTGCAGATTTCCGGGATAGGCGCAGGGGCGCTGGATGAGGCCCTCCTGGGCAAGCTCCCGGTAGGGAATGGGGGAGGTCCACATATAGGCTCCTGGAAGCCGGCGCAGCAGGGCGAACTGGCTGCTCCGGTCATAGACAGAGATACAGCGCCTGGAATTGCCGCCGGTGGAAGAAACAGCCTGAGTTTCAAAGGAGAAGGAAGGATCCTTGGAATCCCCCTGGAGGATTTCAATGGAATCATTTAAGTCCAGGTAGGTAAGTCCGGTCTTTTTTGCCAGCGGATGGTCTGCAGACATAAGCAGCCGGGAGGAAAATTCCCACAGAAGGCTGGATTCCAGATTTTCCTCCTGAAACAGCTTCTGGTAATAGGGCTCATAGACCGACTGACAGCGCACGATACCCAGATCAAATTCCTTGGAGGAGACCAAGCGAATCACATTTTTTGAATTAGTTTCCATATAATGGATATTTACAGCAAAACGTGTATCTGTACTGCAGAGAAATTCTGTAAAAGCGCAGGCGATATAAGTAGCCCTGGGGCCGCAGAACCGAAACTCCAGGGCGCTTTCCCGGTTTCTGGTGCAGAGGGCTTCAATCTGCTCCTCCTGGGCCATAATGGTTCTGGCATACCGCAGGAACTCTTCCCCCTTTTTTGTGGGAATCATCCCCCGGCTTGTCCGGTCAAAGATAGCCTCGCCAAGATCCCGCTCCAGCTCCCGTATGATCTTGCTTAAATGGGGCTGGTTCATATAAAAATTCTGGGCTGCCTTAGTGATAGAGCCTGTCTTTTCCACCTCAACTGCGTACTTTAAATAGGAAAGATTCATAAGCCACCTGCCTTATCTGCGGACTGTGTTTGTCAAAAATATAACGGGTTATTGGTTTTCCGGCTGAAAGGGAGCGATCACACCAGTTCCCGGAGTGTATCCCTCCGGCATACCGTCTACCGTGGGAGAGGGAGCGGTGCTTTCGGAACCAGCGGGTTGGCTGCCGTTTTCTAAGGAAGAGGTGCTGCCAGCGTTTTCTGTCGCTCCTGACGTCTGGCCTTCTGCCGTATGCGCCGCGCTTGTCTCTGTAGGCGCCGCGGCATCAGTTCCGGCCTGTGACGGTGCGGTTTCTCCTGAGGATGTGTTCCTGTGGATTACTGCCGCGTGGCCTTTATAGGATTTGGAGTGATCCAGCGTGCGCTCGATTTCCTTCCCGTTTTTGGATACCACTTTATAGGTATCCCATCGGCTTCCCGGCGTAGCTGCCTTTACCACTTTTTCCGTTCCAGGAGCCAGTGTTGGATCTTCTACATATTCCGGCTCCGGAGGATCCAGTTCCTCCACCTTTTCAGAATAAAGATCCCAGGAAACGCCGTCTTCAAGGACCGGAATCCCATAGATCGATACGGTAGCCTTGCGGTCTGCGTAGCTGGCCCGGATACCAATGGGAGCGTCGGAGGTATTTACAAAACGAAAATCCGGCTGTTCCCAGCTGATGGCTGCATCCTGGCCGGGGGTTACATAATTTGGTTCAAAGGTATGGGAACGGCGGAACGTCACCTTCATTCCCGCGTTAAATACCACGCGATACAGGGTGCTTGAGATCTGGCAGACCCCGCCTCCGATCTCCTGGACCACAGAACCGCTGTTGTAGGCCGCCGCTTCCTGATATCCCTTTTCGGCGGTTCGCTGACCAACAACGGAATTAAAGGAAAACTCCTCTCCCGGCTGGACGATGGTGCCGTTTAAGGCTTCTGCCGCCAGACGGACATTGGTATTGCGCTTCTGGTTGTTGGTGGTTTCCGTAGTAAAAGTGGCGATGGTTTTGTACGCTTCTTTGGCCTGGGATGCCGAGAGAGCGGGGGCCGCGTCTGAGGAACGGGCGGTGATCACTGCGTCCAGACGATTTTCACGGATAGCTGAAAGAATATCCTGGGCCATCTGTTCCTCGTCGATCTCAATGCCGGAACAGCCGTCGCTGAATACAAAGCTTCCTTTTTCTTTGTCAAAATAATCCAGTCCGCTGTTTTTCGGAGCGATTTCCCACTGTCCTGCCAGCGTTCTGGCCTGAGCCAGCGCGTCTTTTTCCAGCTGGTCGTCCACCAGGTCTGCGGCTGTAAGCGTGATCTCACCGGACTGGGAGGAAGTGCACAGCTGTTGGGCCCACTTCTTTAACCGGGGCTGTAAAAGGTCTGTTACAGGCAGCTGCTCATCTCCGTAGGCAGCCTTCATAGACCAGGGGAAAAGTTCTTTTATCTTTTCATATACCTCATCCTGATTCAGACCTTCCAGAGAAATACCGTTGACGGTTACAGAAGCTGCCGTCAGTGCCGGTTCTGTATCAGGGGCCGGGGATTCCTGCGTTTGGGAAGTTCCTTTTCCTTTAAAATGAGAGACTGTGACTGCTGATACGGCCGCCAGAAGAAGGAGCCCCGTTCCAGCAGCCGCCAGAGGAAGAAACGCTTTTTTAGGTGTTCTGCGTCCTTTTCTGGGGCCGCGGTAAGAGGAGCGGGCCCCCCTGTTTTGTCTGTGATCGTAGTTTTTTGTCATGATAAACTCCTTCTATGGGTGTGTGCAAATGTCCCCGGATATCTGTTTTTATGACCGGCTCTTTGCCGGGACTTCGAGATACGGGGCGCTGCAGTTATATACATTATTCATATGTGAATACTGGGAATTATTATATAAGTACCTTACAGGAAAGTCAAGAGCCGGGCCCCGGCCGCGATCATCATGCAGAGCGCCATTCCGCAGGCAGTGGGAAGGAAAAAGGCCAGACAGGTCCATTTCATACTGCCGGTCTCTTTTCTTATGGTCATCAGAGTGGTGGAACAGGGCCAGTGAAGGAGGAAAAATACCATGGTACACAGTGCTGTAACCCAGGTCCAGTCCTGGGAAACCAAAAGCGTTTTAAGGTCTGCCAGACTGCCAGGATCCATAAGAGTTCCCTGGGCCGTATAGGCCATGACGATGATGGGGATCACGATTTCATTGGCAGGCAGCCCCAGGATAAAGGCCATAAGGATCACGCCGTCCATGCCAAGAAGCCGCCCAAGGGGATCCAGACATCCGCTGATATGGCCCAGAAGGCTTATATTATTGATGGAAATATTTGCCAGAATCCAGATCGCCAGACCTGCGGGAGCGGCGACGGCGGCGGCCCGCCCTAATACAAAGAGCGTCCGGTCCAGGACAGAACGCCAGATCACCCGGCCGATCTGCGGACGGCGGTAGGGGGGCAGCTCCAGGGTAAAGGAGGAGGGTACCCCTTTCAGCAGGGTGGCGGACAAAAGCCAGGATGCAAAAAAGGTCATGGCTATTCCCAAAAGGATAAACAGGGTTAGAAAAAGGGCGGCTGAAAAAGAGGAATATGTTCCCGCCGATCCTGCAAAAAACAGGGAGATCAGGGTAATAAGCGCCGGAAGCCGCCCGTTGCAGGGGACAAAGCTGTTGGTCAGGATGGCTAAAAGCCGTTCCCTGGGAGAGTCGATAATCCGGCAGCCAGTCACCCCGGCCGCGTTGCAGCCAAAGCCCATAGCCATGGTGAGCGCCTGTTTGCCGCAGGCCTTACAGCATTGGAAGGGGCGGTCCAGGTTATAAGCGATTCGCGGAAGGTAGCCGGAATCTTCCAAAAGTGTAAATAAGGGAAAGAAAATGGCCATCGGGGGCAGCATCACAGAGACCACCCAGGCCAGCACCCGGTATACGCCAAGGATCAGAGCTCCTGTCAGCCAGTCAGGAGCGCCGGCGGCCAAAAACAGGGCTATGAGCTTTTCCTGAAAAGAGAAAAAAAAGTCAGAAAGCAGGGCGGAAGGATAGTTGGCCCCGGTAATGGTAAGCCAGAATACAAGGGCCAGCAAAAGCAGCATAGCCGGATACCCGGCGATCCGCCCTGTAAGAATCCGATCCATATACCGGTCCTTTAAGCCGTAGGTTCCCTCCGGCAGGGAGACTGTTTGGGCAGCGATCGCTTCTGCCGCGGCTACGATCCCGGAGACGATGCGGTCTTTTAACCCATCTTCAAAGATACCGGCCTCATAAAGCACAGACTGTGCCTGCTTAAGCGCTTCCGACAGCGCTGCGTCCTGGGACAGATCCTCCTGTAAAAAGGTGTTTGCTGCTTTCAAAAGCCCTTCATCCTGTTCCAGCAGCCGCAGGGCCAGCCACCTGGGAGAGAGCCGGGGGGAGAACCGTTCCGTAAAGGGCTGCACAATGGAAATGGCGGCCTCAATGGGGGGATCATAGGCGATAAAAAAGGGAGCGGGGGCCTCTTCCTTTACCGCCGCATCCAGCTTCAGGAGAAAATGGCCCAGCGTTTGCCTGCGCCTGGCATTTGTTCCTGAAACCGGGACGCCAAGAGCGGCCTCCAGTCCCTCAAGATCCACGCGGATCCTGTTTTTGGCAGCTTCATCCATAAGGTTGACGCAGACCATGGTTCGCTTTCCTGTTTCCAGAATCTGGAGTACCAGATTTAAGTTTCGCTCCAGGCAGGTAGCATCGCAGACGACAGCTGTTACATCACAGTCTCCAAAGCAGATAAAATCCCGGGAAACGGCTTCTTCTTCCGAATGTGCCATCAGGGAATAGGTGCCGGGCAGGTCGGTCAGGGTATAGGAGCCCGTCTTAGAGCGGCAGATCCCGTTGGAGCAGGATACAGTCACGCCGGCCCAGTTCCCGGTGTGCTGGGAACTGCCGGTGAGACTGTTAAATAAGGTACTTTTCCCCACATTGGGATTACCTGCCAGGGCTGCTGTCAGATGGCCTGCGGGTTCACCTGCGGAGCGATCATTTGCATTAAAAGGGTGTTTTCTCAAAAAAGAATGAGCTGGTTTCATGGTTCCTCCGTTTCAGTATACAAGGATTTGGCGGCTGTCGGCCCTTCGGATGGCGATTACCGCTCCGCGGATCCGGTAGGCCGCCGGATCTCCCAAAGGGCTCACCCCCAGACATTCTACCGGGGTATCAAAGGTCAGCCCCAAATCTAAAAGCCTCCTGCGCATGGCTCCCGTGATCAAAAGCGTTCGGACCCTGGCGCGCTCTCCCGGCTTTATATCGCTTAAAGAAAGAGAAGGATTCAAGGATAAGCACCTGTACCTGTTTGTTCTTATTATTAAGGTATGGCGCAAACGGTAAAATGTGACTGGAAATAAGCTGGGAAGTAGTGTATAATAAAAAGGACAAAAAATTATGACAGGAGAGTTTGTTATGGAAGAAAACTATATTGAATGGCTTGTAAAGCGCAGGGACCCCGTCTACGCGATTCCGGTGAAGATCATCATGGTTCTGGTATGCGCTTTTTCTGTGCTTCTGGCTCTTCAGACTGTGATCGGGGTTGTGATCTTGACAGCAGCGGGCGCTGCCACCTATTTTATCTTTTTAAATCTCAGTGTGGAATATGAATATCTGTTTGCCGAGGGCGGCCTGCGGATCGACCGCATCATGGGAAAGGCCAGACGCAAAAAGGCGTTTGACTGTGAGAAGGACGACATTCAGCTGATTGCTCCCGCAGATTCCTATATGTTAAAGGACTACTCCAAGCAGGGGATGAAGATTATGGACTGTACCTCCGGGAAACAGGGAGGAAAGGTCTACGCTCTCATGTACCAGAAGGGTGCGGACACCATGAAGGTTCTCATTGAGCCCAATGAGAAGATGCTGGGAGCCATGCGCCGCGCATTTCCAAGGAAATTCGTTCTCTAGCCGGATATTAGGGCGGCTGATGGTTTCTTATTAGTAAAATCAATGAATACATACGAAAAAATGGGTTTGACAACCTATGTAAAATTTGCTAGTATAAGATACTAATAAGATTCAGAGGGCAAGTAATTACGCAGAAAGAGAGGAAGTTTCAATGGGTACGATTATTGGCGAAGGCATTACCTTTGATGATGTGCTTCTGGTTCCGTCTTATTCAGAAGTGATTCCAAATCAGGTAGATCTCACCACCTATCTTACAAAAAAGATCAAGCTGAATATCCCCCTTATGAGCGCAGGCATGGATACTGTTACGGAGCACCGTATGGCCATTGCCATGGCGCGTCAGGGCGGTATCGGCATTATCCACAAAAATATGTCCATTAAGGAGCAGGCGGAGGAGGTAGACCGCGTAAAGCGTTCTGAGAACGGCGTTATCACCGATCCCTTCTACCTTTCTCCGGAGCATACCTTAAAGGATGCCAATGATCTGATGGCAAAGTTCCGTATTTCCGGCGTGCCGATCACAGAGGGAAAGAAGCTGGTCGGTATCATCACCAACCGCGACTTAAAGTTTGAGGAGGATTTCAGCCGTCCCATTAAGGAGTGCATGACCTCCGAACGTCTGGTAACTGCAAAGGAAGGCGTGACTCTCAAAGAGGCCAAGGCCATCCTTGCCAGGGCCAGAGTAGAGAAACTTCCTATTGTAGATGACGATTTCAACTTAAAGGGCCTGATCACAATCAAGGACATTGAAAAGCAGATTAAGTATCCTTTGTCTGCAAAGGACGAGCAGGGACGTCTGCTCTGCGGCGCCGGCGTGGGCATTACGGCTAATGTGTTAGAGCGTGTGGCTGCTCTGGTAGAGGCGAAGGTGGACGTGATACTCTGCCCATGGTCATTCCGCAAACGTGATCCGCTGCGTAAAGATGATCAAGGACGCATTCCCTGATCTGCAGGTAGTGGCAGGCAACGTAGCTACTGGAGACGCTACAAGAGCCCTCATCGAGGCGGGTGCTGACTGTGTGAAGGTAGGAATCGGCCCAGGATCCATCTGTACCACCCGTGTGGTAGCCGGTATCGGCGTGCCTCAGATCACAGCCGTTATGGACTGTTATAATGTGGCAAAGGAATATGGCATTCCGATCATCGCTGACGGCGGCATCAAGTATTCCGGAGACGTTACAAAGGCCATTGCCGCAGGCGGAAGCGTATGTATGATGGGAAGTATGTTTGCAGGCTGCGACGAGAGTCCGGGTACGTTCGAGCTGTATCAGGGACGTAAGTACAAGGTATACCGTGGTATGGGTTCCATCGCCGCCATGGAAAACGGCAGTAAGGACCGCTACTTCCAGACCGACGCTAAGAAACTGGTGCCGGAAGGCGTGGAAGGCCGTGTGGCTTACAAGGGTATGGTCGAGGATACAGTATTCCAGCTGTTAGGCGGTTTGAGAGCCGGTATGGGCTACTGCGGAGCGCAGGATATTCCAACTCTGCAGAACACGGCAAGATTTGTGAAGATTTCTGCCGCTTCCTTAAAGGAAAGCCATCCTCACGATATCCATATTACAAAAGAAGCTCCTAACTACTCCATTGACGAGTAAGGGACAAAAGACCGAAGATACGAACTTGAGGGAAGAGTGGATTCTTCCCCCAAGTTTTTTTTGTTTCCAAATAGTTAGAGCGGAGGAGCGGACTTTATGAGTCTATTGACGCTCGCCCCTCCCCGTGATAATATAAAAAACGGGAAAATTTGGAATGAAAAAGGTGATCAAGTGAAAGACAGGCTGGCTAAATTATACAGTAAAGATATGTTTCACCATATTATATGGATCGTGATGCTGCCGCTGATGGTTTTGGGGTGTATTTCCGCATATCTGTTTTTTCATAACGAAAGCAGAAGTATGGAAAGCGCACTGGAGGCTTACGGCAACAGCTTTTCTTCGGATACAGAAAATATGCTGTCATCCATCCGTTCCTATTATCTGACCTTTACCAGCCGGGATGAGTTCAAATGGCTGAAGGAACAAAAGGAGCCTCCCTATACCAGCTATCAGCAGCTGCGGAGTGTGCAGAATCAGCTGGAAGGGGATTACCATATTGCCAATTATATTGAAGAATACGATTTTATCAATGTGGAGCAGGGCTGGATCCTGAATAACTATGGTTTGTTCCCCATGGAGGAGGCCTCAAACCGGGATGAACTGGAGGCGTTTTTAAAGGAGCAGGAGGAGAATTTTCTCTATGTAGGCTGGGACAGCCGTCCGCCAAAAGAGGAGAGTAAGACAGGGGAAAACAGGCTTCGAGAGAGCAATTATGCAGATCTTTCCGGGGAGCATTTTGTGATCAAGGGAGGCACTTATGGCTCCGCTTTGCGTTACATATTGCTGATTAAGCTCAATCCCGCTGCCTTTGAGACATTTATGGAGCCTTTTGCAGATTCCGGGTATAAGGTAGAGGTCTTAAGCTACAGCGGCCAGCGCTTTATCGGGAATACAGAGGCTGTCAGCGGATATCTGGAACGTCATCCCGATCAGACAGGACTGTGGGGACGGTTTAAGGGGGCAGATAACAGGAAATATCTGGGGTATTCCCTTACGGACACGGGAAGCGGATATCGTTATTATATTGCCTACGATCTGTCAAACACATGGGGAGTCTCCCTGCAGTTTGTAGCAGCGGCATTGATCGTGGGAGTTCTGACCATTGTATCCCTTTATCTGATCCGTCTGATACTGAAACGGTACGAGGGAACCATGGATCGGCTGGAGGAGACTGTAGGACAGCAGAAACTTCATATGCAGGAGCTGTTTTTGGACCGGATCGTCAGCGGGGAAGCAGATGAGCCTTATGTGGAGGAGCAGCTGCGGCTTCTGGAGCTTTCTTCGGCAAAGAAATACCGTATGAGTGTGTTTGAGCCGAAGCTTCTGCAGGGAGAGGGGGATCAGGAGGAAATGCCGCTTCCCAAACCAGAGGAGCTTTGTGCTCATTTCAGAGGCTTTCTTACGGAGCTTTCGTTTGTGCCCATTATATTTAAAAAGCGTCTGGTGATCATCACCTCCGGCCCGGACGAGTATCAGCTGGATCTGGTCACGGCCCAGATGTATAAAAATATGGAAGATGAGGCCATGTCCCAGTGGGGGATCCGTCTGTCTGTGGGGATCAGCCGGATGTTTACCCGGCTGTTAGACTGCAGTGTTGCCTATCAGGAGTGCAGAGAGGCCCTTTCGATTCAGACAAAGAACCGGGACTCTGTAAAATCCCAGCCCGGCCTGGTTCTGTTTGAGGATTATGCCCAACGGGGCCACAGCCGGAACGCTGCCTATGACCTGGTAGTGGAAAATGAATTAAAGCCCACCATCAGCCACGGAACCCCCAAAGAGGCCGCCAATTTTATGGATACAGTGATCCGGCGTCTGGAAAATAAAGAGATCATGGGAAGAGAGCGGGATCTTTATATCATGAGGATCATGGTGGCCGTCATGGGAGTACCGGAGAGCCTGGGGCTTTCTCTCAATGATATTTTTCCGGACAACCGGGCCAACCTGCTGCAGAGGGCCCTTCGGATCTACGACTATGAGCAGCTTCGCAGGTTTATGAATGAAAGCGTCTTAAAGCCAGTGATGGAGGCTATGGTAAAGAACCGCCACACCGAGGATTCAGAGCTGTACAAGACGATCATCGGCTTAATCCGGCAAAATGACGGCAATATTACTTTAAATGAATGCGCCGCTGAGATGAACTATCATCCAACCTATCTGTGGAAGGTTCTTAAAAAAGAAAAGAATACCACGTTTACCGACCTGGTCAACCAGGTTCGGATCGAACGTGCGCATCAGCTGCTTTTGACCACGGAGTTGAGTGTAGCGGAGATCGCGCAGAAACTTCATTACACCAGCGTTCAGAATTTTATCCGCTTTTTCAGCAAGATGGAGAACACCACTCCTGCCAGATACCGCAGGGAGCACAGAAAGTAAGCCAGGGAAGGAACGCCCTGGAAAGAGAGAACGGGGGACAAAAATCGGGTTCCGGCCCGCGCCAGATTACATCAGAAAGAACCGGAGCATTTGCCAAAAAAGCAGCACACAGGCAGGAAAGATAATGATAACTCTCCTGGGACAGATCCCGGAATTTCCTTATTTTGCAAGGGATTCCGGGATTTTTCAGCTTTAAAATACAGGCTATAAAATGAAACTTTACAAATCAAAAAGACTCCCTGTACAATCCGCTTAAAGTCAAAGGACAAAAACACAGTGGGGCATCGGCTCAGAAGCCGGATACGTAAGAGAACGTCCCGGATGCTCCCTGAAATAAGGGGATGCCCAGCAAAAAAAGGAGGATATTATGGGAGAAAAAGCAGCGGCTG